>Ga0041059_1000574_pt1 | contig 28287 bp, 26 predicted proteins | sample AraColnosormetaG_FD_56232 | JGI IMG/M metagenome (GOLD analysis project Ga0041059, IMG submission 56232) | Arabidopsis roots microbial communities from North Carolina, USA - Col MF nosort | ecosystem: Host-associated > Plants > Roots > Unclassified | place: USA: North Carolina | collected... | reverse complement strand
GGTCTACAGTCAGACTAACACAAAGACCAGCAAGTTCTGTTCTTCATTAAGTTGTAATTAGTTCTTAATGTTGTAAATACCAGAACAATAAGTATCTATCACTGGTCAAGTTGTTCTTTGATCACAAATGACAGTTCTTAGCAAAGAATATACAAGTGTCGTCTCTCACTTCATCATTTAAGGAGACGAACAAATAATGACGACTTTGTCCAATCTTTCAGTAGATTTGGTGGGAGAGATATTCTCTAGAGTTCCATTGATATCTCTGAGTGAAGTGCGATGTACTTGTACAACGTGGAACACTTTATCCTGGAACATTTTGTCGGAAAATTATGTTTTTGGTAAAGCAGATACAAGTAAGCAATTTCTAGGTTTCGTAGTAATGAATTCTAAGGTTTGTTCCCTGAGACTTGATCTCCAAGGAATCCACAACAACGATTTCGTTGATCCATCTTTAAAGGAAATAAATATAGTTGATCAATACGATATATCTAATATATTTCACTGTGACGGCTTATTGTTATGCGTCAGGTGGATCCAACCAAGAAGCAAATACCATAAGTTCCACAGATTAGACATGTATGCTTTCGGTTACGACAAACAACAACAAGAACCGTAACCACAAATTCTTGAGGAAGTTTTTGGATGATGATGAATACAACAAAAGCAGTAAAATAAATTTTCCTTCCAAGTTCGAGATATATTATTTTAACTCTGATTCATGGAGAGTTCTTGATGTCAATCCCGACTGTGATTTAGAAAGAGATGTGTCTTTGAAGGGACATACTTATTATTATGCTCGACAAAAAGAGGTCGGAGAGCCAGTTTCAAATCGTATTGGTTTTTTACTCTGTTTTGATTTTAGTGATGAAGAGACTGTGACTCTATCTTGTATCAGAGACGAGCAGCTCGCTGTGTTATATCAACCCTACGACTTATGTTTGGACTTGTTCATGGAGATTTAGATAACGACTAAAATTGAGTCCAATGCAGTATCATGCATGGACCAAGTTCTTCACAATGGAAAGGACATCGCTCTCTGGTTTTTCGAGTAAAGAGCTTCTTTATCGACGAGGAGAAGAAAGTTGCTGTGGTTTCCAAATCTCGTAAGTATAGACCGAACGAAAACTGTGGATACGAAAGAGTTAACATCATTGGACAAATCATTTGTGAAAATCGGAACAGATCATATCTGGAAACCTAAAAAGTTTAGATATTATTTTGATCCACTTGTGTTCTCTTCTTATGTTCCAAGTTTAGTGCATCTACGACAAATCTATCAACTGGGCAAAAGGAAAGAGCTAGAGAGATTATTAATTAGTTCCACTGATTACAATAATTTATTTGTTTCTTCTTGCATCATCTCCTTTTGAACAAGATTACTGTTAGTCATTTTAACCAATCACCTTTGTAGATAAGGGATACAAAGATGGAATAAAATCCAAATAAAAATAATTAAATCATTTTCAGATTTCCTTCTGTATTAAGCATTTATTGCCAATTTTGAAAAGATTTCTTACCTATAAATCGTAAACTAACACATTTGTCTAGCTACATTGAACCCAAAACAAAAAACACCTAATCACAGTCCTTGGTTTTTCTGAAGTTTAGAGAAATGACGACGACGACGACGACGACGATGTCAACTCTTCCAATGGTTTTGGTAGACGAGATTCTCTCTAGGGTTCCCATTACATCTCTTAGATCACTAAGATCAACGTGCAAAAGATGGGAGGCTCAATCGAAAACCAATCTTGTAGGTGGTAAAGCAACCGCAAGGAAAAGCAGTTACTTAGGGTTTATCCTCATTGGTAACAAGATCTGTTCAATGAAGCTCGACCTAAATGGCGGCGATGACTTTGTTGACACATCAGTGAATCAAATAAGTGCATTCGATGACTTCGAGATATCTCAACTCTTTCACTGCGACGGCTTATTGCTTTGCGTCTCCAATAAACACTACTACAGCAACACGGTCATGGTATGTAACATGTACTTGGGGGAAACTAGGTTGATTGAACACTGTTGCTTGTTGGAGGGATTCGACAACTTCGGCTCGTATGCTTTCGGATATGATAGCAGCAAAAACCGTAACCACAAAATCTTTAGAAAGAAACTTGTTTCTGGTGGTTATGAAATCTACAGTTTCAAATCCGATTCATGGAAAGATCTTAATGTTGATCTCGGGGAATCTACAGAACTTTGTGAACTAGGAAGCGTGTCTTTGAAGGGAAATGCTTACTTTTCGGTTATAACGAAACATGAAGAAGAAGAACTTTGGGAAAATAATTTACTCTGTTTTGACTTCACGACGGAGAGTTTTGGAAAGTTTCTGTCTCTGCCGTTTGACAATGTGACTGCTGAAGAAGAATTCGGCATTATGGTTTTATCTTGTGTTAGAGATGAGCATCTTGCTGTGTTATATCAACTTGACACTTTAGGTATTTGGATTTCGACTGAGATCGAGCCCAATAAGGTGTCGTGGAGAGAGTTTTTGCAAGTAGACTTGTATACGCTGGATGGTTTTCCGGATGCATTTACAGCTGGGAGATTCATTGTTGACGAGGAGAAGCAAGTCGTTGTAGTTTTCAATGAAGCTACAGAGATCGATCTCAACCACGGAAACGCTTTCATCTTTGGAAGAGATGGATACTTCACCTCTTTTAACGTTGGAGATACTCCGCCCCAAGACTTCACTTCTTATGTTCCAAGCTTAGCCTCATTGCAAATCGAGAAGACGGGTGGCTAAAAGGAAAGCAAGAGATGACTAGATTGTTTCATCTGCACTTCTTTATATCTCTCTTTTGTTTCAGTCATTTACTTTCATCTCCTTTTGAACAATTCTGCTTTTTCATGTTTTTTTTAGCCTATTTGGGATATTTGCTGCTGTGATAACATCTTGATGCGTTTTCTGTTATTACTTTATTTCTTTTAAATTTGGAAGCTTACAACAAAAACTAAAGACAAACATAAAGAGCTACTTCCACAATGAACAAAAGGAAACTGCCTCTCCTTTCCACATTAATCCAGCAAAGGTATCTCCATCTTCCATTCTTATTTCCCAATTGTTGTCATACTTTCTTAGTAAGGATTTGGCTCCATCAACTGCATCTTCTTCAAATGCTTCTACAAAAAAACCAGCTTCTCTCATCCTCTCATACCATTTCTCTTTTCCTTCATTCATATCTCCTGCATTCATCAACACCTTTGTTGCCTCTCCTTCCATTAGTTTTCTCTCTTCGCTATTCTCTTCTTTAAATCCCGAGCTTGTTGAATCCAGAAACTTCCATACATACTCCAGTTTCTTCGAGAATCCTGCTGCAAAGTCCGCACTACTACTGCATTCTCCATTGTTCTCACAAAGAACCACTCCTTTTGGCCTTAAACTTCTCACTGCTTTCAAAGTCTCGCCTCTCTCATCATTGATGCTATGCTTCAGGTGATGCAGCCTAAACTGAGCACACACGATTAAGTTCTCGTGAGGTGAGGTATCAATGAGTTGTAACTTGTCAAGTACACTAATCTGAAGGTTGATCTTGAGAGACCGAGCAAAGCCTAGGAGTTGAGAACCATAATTGTAACCTGGTGGACCAACAGAGAAAGGTATGTCTGCGGTTAGATCTGATATAACGGTTATTCGAACACGAGGAGGAGGTCCTTCTAGTCTGCAGCTCAGAGCCTCCAACAAAGTGGGCCATTGCATACCGTGAGAAACACCAATATCAATAATATGAAGATCCTTTTTATCTTTGGGATCCTGTGCTAAAATCTGCAGGATAGCTGAGTTTGCCATGTTGTTAGGCAAAGCAAACCAAGGGCTTACCTCGTAGAACTTAAGCAGAGTCTTTTGAAACATCTTCACTTCCGCTGAAGCAAAAGTAAAAACAGGCCAAAAGGATGATGACACAGAGGATGAGGAAAGATGATGTTGCAAAGCCCGAAGACCAAAAGCTGCAAGCCGACGATTAGCATCACCAGAAGAAGAGGCCAGTTCAGAGAGAACACAAAGGTAATGTTGAACCCTTGATGAGTTACTTGCCGTAATGGCCAAGGCACAAGGGTTAAGCAACTTCTCTGCCCATCTCCCTTCCTTGTTACCATCTTTGGAGCTCTTCTCACTAGACTTGATTGCTTTTCTCTTGCTCCTTGCCGATTTTTTCACCTGTTGTGCCTCGAGAAACCCGTCGTGGCTCCTTTTCCTGGACTGATCGTTTGGTTGCTGAATTTCAGGTGGAAGATCCAAATCAATGGATGGAGCTTCTGTTACCACTTCCAGGTTAGTTGCTTCACAACCAACATATGCTGCACTAAGATCTTGACTATAGCTTTGAATAAAACCATGCTCCGGATCTTGAGTCTGATCCCATTCCCACGTTTGAGACCCATCAAACTCGTGGAGCAAATAAGAATCATCAAATCCTGGTAATGGGGATAAGGACACAGAATCCTCAAGCCAGCTTAGGACATGATCTAGAGTCTGGTTTGGTGGTTCTGTTTCTTCCAACAACATTGAATAGATGATGAAAAAGGTATAATTTGTGAGTAGGTGATATAGTTTTTAAGGTATAAGATAAACAACAGTAACAGGAATTGAAAACAAATGGATGGAGAATTCTAGATGAGATTCGTATATATATTGAAATGGCGTGTGATCTGCATATATAGGAGTGTGTCAAGGACTATATTAATTAGTAACTACCTATGGAAAATAGTTATAAGACTTGAGAAAATACCATTTGAATATTACAATTTGATTTGAATGTTGCAAGTCAATTACTCTCTTCACTTATTGCAGTTTGGGACCATTGTACTACACTGAATATGTTGCATATCAAACATTATATAATGTTATATATGAATAGTTTTATAGAAGATTTGAGAGATTAAATTATCAACCTGTACTATGATGATGTTGTCATTAGTATTAAACAAAAACAAGGCTTAGATTGTGGGGACATAATATGATGCATGCATAGAATCTGGTGTTATCTTCTATTCCTTGGTCAAATCTCAACGATAACTCGTTTATTGTATAGAGAAGTTATTACAAAAGAAAACTACAGATTTAACACTTTCAACAACATTACATTTTAACTCCATAGAACCTTTGAAAAACTAGAATGGTCTTTGATGAAGTTTTTTTTTGTCTCTCTCTTGTTATTGGATTCAGTAAGGAAGAATTACATGAACAATACTTCTTATTTAGAAGGTGGTGGTGCCTTGGAAGCATCTTGCTTTTGATCTTGCTTAGAACCTCCACTAACAGCAGCGGTTGCAGCCACGGTCATAGCTGTAGCAGCTGCACCAAGCTTAACACCTCCAGCTGCTTTCATTGCAGCCGCAACTTTTGCAAATATCGCCACTCCACCTACTAAGATACCTCTCAAAGCAACTGTGGGTTTCACCGACATTTTTTTGTCTAATCCTGCACATTTTCATATCAAAACTTTGGTCATAAAGATGTTACAATACATAGTGGAAAAAAACTTTCTCTTCTGCTCCAAAGAAACTTTGCTAACAGACAACTAATTTCACTGGTAGTAGTGTACTAAAATCTAAATCATAAGAACCAAGAAAGCTCTGCAACACAGAGAGATAACATCTAGATAGCAGCATATTTACTTCACAATACATGTCATTGAGATAGCTTGGATGGTTTCAAATGGCTTTTAAGAACACCAAGAACTCTCAAAGCAATGTCAAAGAGTTCCGAATAGCTTTAAGTGCATTCGAACATTAACATTGTTAAACTACAAGTTTTCAAATAAAAACCACAATTTTTTTCCCTCCACCCAATTGCAACACCAGAGCTATTAGCCTGATTTTGAATCTAAAATCGATCCTAAATTAAATTGCATTGAAAAAATTGGATCTTTTTAACCACAATCAACGAAATCCATTCATTGACCAAAGAATCTAGAACATGGGCTATAACTTTGTAGTACCAAGAGCGAAATACAATCAAAAATCCACCTACGAAACTAACAATGCTAGGAAGAAGAAAGCAATTAAGATCGTTTCAGAACCTGAGCAAAAAAAAGTCTTTTTAATCTGAGGAAAACAAAGAGGCGACAGTATATTCGATTCAATAAGAGTATTCCTTTGAGATTCAACCAAAATCAATTTTCAGTCTAATAAAGTTTGAAACTTTCGATTCAGGTTATGTCGGAAAAACTCACCGTCAATGCGCTTGTTCCTCTCTTGGTATCGGCGACAACTTCTCTCCTTCTCAGAAAATGCTACCGAGTTTGTAACAATCTTAAACGACGCCGTTGACAAAATACTTTGCTTTACGGCGTCGTTTCAAACACTAATGACACTTTCTTTCTTACGGCGTCGCTTTCGCTTCTCCGTTATAAATACTTGCCGTTTATGCGTCGTATTAAGCACTTGAATTTCCAACAACATTATACTGTATGTAACATAATTTATGTTACTCATGAACACAAGTTTTTGTTACTGATTTGAGATAAACGAACTAGTGTTGTGTGATGTGAGCTTTGCATACAACAACTTAGTTTTGGTTTGCATCTCTATTAGTTTTAGTTTTCTTGTTTTAAAAGCTATTTGCTGATGGGAATTTATTGATCTTGTGTGTTAGACTGTGGATAAACAGAAACGAAAGCTGGAAGAATCCGACAAGGCACTCGAACAAAGAAGGTGACATCTTGTTCCTAAGTTTGTTTCTTCAATGTTCTCATGGAATTTGATCTCCTTATAGGAACATCTACGTTAGTCAGTGTTACATTTTTCTTCTTGAGTTACACATATAGTGTTACATCAACCTTAGTCAGTGTTTCGAGTTTATTCTTATATATCATGAGCTATTGATGCATCTAGAAACGATACCAAAATGTTGCATTTGTTTACCAACTTGTGTTGTTCTTGGGTTTTCTGGTTTCAGACTCTTGTACGATATGAAGATTGTCTCACATCATAAGTCAAAGGAAGCCAGAAGAAGGAAAGAATTAACAATGGTAGTAGTTTTTGGTCAGTTTCCATATCTCCACCAATTCCAGAGCTGAAAGTCCACATATGTCTTCCCCAAAACCTATGGAAGGTTCCGTGTACGAGAAAATCATTGTGAATCCCTCATATCTTCTAGTTTGTTTTGGAATTTAGGCTGTAAGTGGAATCTCAATCCTAAACAAATAAATTTTGTTAAACTTCTAGTTATTGCTTTTGAATCTCAGAAAAGAATTGGTTGCACATGAAGAACAAAAAGCAGGTTTAAAAACTGGTAACGCAAGCTCATCTAACCATATACTTTTTTATCTGTTCACATCCATACACATAATATTCATAAGCTATACATAGCCAATTATTAGTAAAATTCCAGTCGTCCATTCTATTTTTCACCATTAGTAAAGACGAGACCATATTCACTTTCTATCACTTTCTAAATATAGGACACTAGCCCATGACTTGAATTGGTCAAAATCTCTTTCTCTCTCTCTTGGTCTCATTTTCTCTGTCTTATATCAGCTTGTCTCTCCTCCCTCATTTCTCTCCATTCCCCTGCATTTCCTTCCCACCAGGAGAAAACTAAGGAACCGAACTCGCCAAACCCGTCAAACAAGAAATGCCCTCAGGCAAACCTTCTTCTGTCTTCCCTTTACATCCCAAACCTACACCATTAAAACCTTCTAGCAGCACCAGCAGCAGCAACAACAACAGCACAAACCAAGCCTGCGCCGCCTGCAAATACCAACGCAGGAAATGCGCTCCCGATTGTCTTCTTGCTCCTTATTTCCCTCACGACCGTCACCGCCAATTCCTTAACGCGCATAAGCTCTTTGGAGTCAGCAACATCACCAAGATCATTAAATCCCTTACCCCTCCAGAGAAAGACGCAGCTATGCATACAATCATGTTTCAGTCCGATGCTCGTGCCAATGATCCCGTTGATGGATGCTATGGCATCATAAAAAAGCTTCAATACCAGATCGAATACACAAGAAACGAATTGGAGATTGTTCTTCAGCAATTGGCTATGTTCCGTGACCGTGCTCATCAACATCATCATCAAGAACCGCATATCCAGATGCAAGAACAAGAGGATCTCTCGAGTTTTTCGAGTTCTTGTGATCTAAACAACAACAATTCGATTCCTTACAATTACCCTCTGAATCACATTCAAGAACCAAATCAACAACAATATTGTTCTTCCGGTAATAACTTCAGTGGGTTACAAGAAGACATGTGGTGTCTTCAACTTCAAGATTCATCAACGATAGTGAATATGAAGGCTGGTTTCATTGATGAATGTGAAGACGTAAAGCCTGTAGAAGAGGTTTCTAGCGAACGACACGAGTTTGAGCCTCATGAAGCTTTCGTTGAACAACGGAAACTCGACTTGCCTTCCGCACAATACATCATTTCTTCTTAGCTTTTTTTCTTCTTCTTCGTTCATACAGTTTTTTTTTGTTTATCAGCTTACATTTTCTTGAACCGTAGCTTTCGTTTTCTTCTTTTTAACTTTCCATTCGGAGTTTTTGTATCTTGTTTCATAGTTTGTCCCAGGATTAGAATGATTAGGCATCGAACCTTCAAGAATTTGATTGAATAAAACATCTTCATTCTTAAGATATGAAGATAATCTTCAAAAGGCCCCTGGGAATCTGAAAGAAGAGAAGCAGGCCCATTTATATGGGAAAGAACAATAGTATTTCTTATATAGGCCCATTTAAGTTGAAAACAATCTTCAAAAGTCCCACATCGCTTAGATAAGAAAACGAAGCTGAGTTTATATACAGCTAGAGTCGAAGTAGTGATTGTCCCTTAGGGGACATCCGATAAAATTGGAACGATACAGAGAAGATTAGCATGGCCCCTGCGCAAGGATGACACGCATAAATCGAGAAATGGTCCAAATTTTTTTTGCAAAATTTTCCAGATCGATTTCTTCTTCCTCTGTTCTTCGGCGTTCAATTTCTGGGGTTTTCTCTTCGTTTTCTGTAACTGAAACCTAAAATTTGACCTAAAAAAAATCTCAAATAATATGATTCAGTGGTTTTGTACTTTTCAGTTAGTTGAGTTTTGCAGTTCCGATGAGATAAACCAATAACTTTGCTTAGATCTAATTCATTCCGTTACACCTCTGATGGAGATGGAAGGTTCTTAATAATGATGCCATTTTTTGGGTAATAATTTTGAATTAGAATCAAGGGTATAAGATTCATAATTAACATCACTTAAGCAAAGTTCGTAATATACGACCACAGGATATAATTTTTGAATTCAACAAAATTCATTAAAAATTCACTGTAACAATATATATAGAACCAGACAACCAAATTTAAATCGAGAAAAGTTTCTAACTTTAGTAGAGAAAAATAAAAATTTGAATGTTTCTTTTTTTGTAGAGGTCACAAGATCACATGCCCATGCTGGCCATATCAGGGACATGGTTTGGAGTGTTCTCGTCTGCCTTCACAAGCACTGAGGCCTCTGTTGTTGTCAAAAGCAAAGAAACGCTGCATTTTGTACACACACACACATGATAAGGAGTTAGTTTATTATTCCACAGAAGCAACCAAAGGTTTTGAGTTTGTTAGGACACTCTTTACCTAGCAGCATCGGTTAAGGCGGTTCTGATCACCTTGACTGGGTCTATGATTCCAGCTTTCACCATATCCACATATTTACCTATGGCAACACGAAACAAAAACGGCAGACACTTTCAGAGATCGATGAGATTTGCGATTGATAATGTTCTCAAAGACACTAAGTTTCTAACCTTTGGCTGCATCGAAACCAAAATTGCAATCGTCTTGCTCTAATAACTTGCCAACCACTAAAGAACCATCGTAACCGGCATTTGCAGCTATTGTAAATGCAGGAGCCTACACAAGATTCACAACATCATGTCAGGTTTTACAGTTTGGGACATGGACGGAAATCTTTCATCAAGAGGAAGTTAGAGATTATTAACCTTGAGAGCATTCTGAACAATCTGAACACCTCTTCTTTGATCCTCGTTTTCAGTTTGAAGGTTGTCTAAAGCCTTTGTCGCATATAATAGAGCCACACCACCACCTATTTGAAATTTCCTCCGTTAAAGGCACATCATGTGAGCTATATCAGAGTAAATAGAGAGAAGATGCGAATAATTTCTATTACCCGGTATGATGCCTTCTTCTACAGCTGCTCTTGTGGCGTTTAAAGCATCAGTGACTCTGTCTTTTCTCTCTCCAACTTCAGATTCACTTGCCCCTCCCACCTATATAGGAACAAGGCACATATCAGCTACTTTTCGTATGCAAGAGTTTAGAAAGACCGATTGATGGGTGATTGACTAACCTTGAAGACTGCAACACCACCTGATAGCTTTGAGAGTCTTTCTTGCGTTTTCTCTTGATCAAAAGTGGATGTACTCTTTTCATTGGCTGATCTTAACTGTAGAGCATGAGAGTAAAAAGGATTGCTTCTACTGTATAAAGAATATTCTAGTGAGCAAGATTCATGTCAGAGATATTGTAAGAAAATAATCATATACCTCTTCACATCTTTCTTCAATTAGCTTTTTATCACCACCACCATGTAGGATAATAGTGTCATCACGGGTAACGGTAACCTAGTTTAAAGAATTTGTGTTAGATTTGAATCACACAAAAGCAAAAACAGAAACCAGTTATGATTTCTCCTGTTACCTTCTTCGCAGTTCCAAGCAATTCAGGGCGAATTTTTTCTAGAGATAGCCCACGCTCCTCAGAGATAACCTGTGCATAAACAAGTGAGTTAGAAAATGAAAACGTGACACAAACATAACTATTATGTTGTTTCTGAGAAATTTCTACCTCTGCACCAGTAAGAACTGCAAGATCATCCAAGCTTGCTTTCCTGTTGTCACCAAACCCCGGAGCCTTGATAGCACATACCTTAAGCCCACCATGATGCTTATTGAGAATAAGCATAGCTAATGCATCACTCTCAACATCTTCTGCTACAATAAGAAGTGGTCTACTACTCTGCACAACCGCAAACAATAAGAGAAAGAAGTGAGTAGTTTTCTTGTAGCCAACTATAGAAACCGCCAAACCGGACTTCAGAACATAGTATTCTAGATAATCAAGGGAATGCTTTACTTTCACAGCCGCTTCTAAAACTTTCAACAAAGAGTTAATGTCTGAAATCTTCTTCTCATGAATGAGGATGATGGGATTTTCAAGCTCCTGAAAAACAAGCACAGGTAGTTCAATACCCTTTCTTTCCTTTTCACACAATACTAAACACGATAGATTTCACTCACGCATTTCTGGGTCTTCTCATCCGTGATAAAATAAGGAGAAATGTAACCTCTGGCTAGCTTCATTCCTTCCACTACTTCCAGCTCGTTATCTAAAGTGTTACCATCCTGGGTATTTGAAGAATAACACAGCGATCAGACAACCATCAAGTGATCTATTATAAGGCATGAAAAGAAAAGTAAGCTTACAGCAACAGTGATAACCCCTTCCTTTCCAACTTTCTCCATGGCTCTTGCAATTAGTTCCCCTATTTCACGCTCCCCATTTGCAGATATAGTGGCAACCTATCAAAGGAACATATGCAGTAGCAGTAATAGATCAACCTTTGGTATAGCATTCACAATTCCTGACTTATGAATATGTTTCTAAATTCACCTGTGTGATCTCTTCTGGGGTGCTAATCATAACAGCTCTGCTTTTCAAATCAGAGACAACTGCAGCAATTGCCATATTAATTCCAACACGCAAATCCATCACATTTACACCTGCAGCCACCGACTTGCAGCCTTCGATGAGTATCGCCTGAGTCAAAACAGTGGCACAAGTGGTACCTATATAACGAAAGGAAGGCAAGCAGAAATTAAGACTTTACTATTATCTCTTCACCGTATGTTTTCAATAAAAACTTATCCATGATTATGAACTCAAAAGAGAAAATATTACCATCTCCAGCAACCTTGTTAGTGGCACTTGCAACCTGTTTGACGAGTTCGGCACCAATGTTCTTAGCTTTAGCTTGAAATGATATGCTTTTTGCCACGGTGACACCATCCTTTGTGATCTTTGGTCCGCCATAACTGCTCTCAATTATCACATTTCTTCCCTACACCACAGAATTAAAAAAAAAAGATATTGAATTTGAAGACTGTTTCAAAAACAATCCACTCTACATTGATCTAAACCTTGTGAGAACGAAATATATATACCTTTGGTCCCATAGTGACTTTCACAGCTTCTGCAACCTCGGATACACCCTGCAACATAGCTGCCCGAGCTCCGATCCCGAAACTGATATCCTTGGCCGCATAGTTTCTGCTACTTATAATCCGCCCAGAAACCTTCATGGTAAGAGAGAACACCAAAAGAAAATCAAAATCGGAATTAATTAGTTTGATACAGGGTACGGCCAATTCAAGCTAATCATTCCGGAACTAGAAGATCTTCTATTGCATCTGAAACCAATAAAAGCAGAGCAATTTTGCAAATTAAGTAGCTTAAGGTGGAGATTTTGATGTAAACCCTATTTTTTTCATTGCATAAACTATCAGGACTAGTAATTTGACACATTTCTAGCAATTTCTCTGTTACCAACAAGAATGCCCATAAACGAAATGCAATCAAACTCGCAAAAAGACAGAGAGAGTTCACGAAACTCACCAGTTTCCTGGAAGTAGACGAGCTGCAAGACAATCAAACCCAGAAAGAGGAAGAAGAAAATTAAGCTCTGCTCATCAAAAAATATTGATCGAGAAAAATACAAGTTTTGAATAAGTTCGTTGAATGAAAGAACGAAACGTACCCAATTGAAGAAGATAACTTTGATAGCACTCGATACATTTCCGCTTGCAAAGAACTAGAGAAGGAGACGCTTCAAGGGTTTAGGGTTTTTCTGGGGTTTCTTAATCAAGGAATTAAGTTCCAACCTCCAAAGAGTGAAACTTTTTTCTTTTAGAAAAGCTAATAGTCTGGAACTTTCTTTGTGCTCTGTTTCTGCATCTCCCATAATTAGGTTTACAGTTTCATCCGTTATCTTAGGCCCATTATGAATTTTCCAATGGCCCAAAAACTCTATGCTAACATGATTACACTATAAACTTGCAATGAGAACCTGAAATTCTCTTCAATCAACAAAAACCAAACTGAATTTCACTTAATCAAAAACCGGTTTTTCTTCAAGTAACATTCTTTTTATCAGATACAATAACCACATCACTACAGAACTCGCAAACAAATCATGAGTTTTTTTGTTTTTGTCTGCATCAGAATCTTAGTCTAGGAACATACAAGATCACTTTGACACCTGCAAGAGGGAACCAATGCCATCGGAGACATAAAACATATGGCTCTCGGTGAATCTCTCTGATCAACACCAAAACTGAGAGCTACCTTTTTGAAAGGGTAACGAATTTTAAGTTTCTAGCTTCGTGGGCTAGCACAACAGCTTAAGCTTGTATACTTCTTTGTTCTATGCACTTGTATCAATGGGTACGTTTTTTGCTGGAGATGAACCAGAGCTACTGCTGCTGCTGCTTTCTCCATTGGTTGTAACCTCGGATTGAGCTGTAGAGTTCATTGATTGGTTGCTATTTGTGGGTGGTGCTTGTCCTTCTTCCGCAAGCTTTTTGAGGAGGTTCATGACCGTTGGAATGAATTTGGTTGACAAAGAGAGAAGTCCAGGTAGCTGTTGTTGATCATAGATGAAACATTGGCATTTCGGTGAGATTATAATTGAGATCAAATGAAGAACAGGGGCAAAAGTAAAAATATGGATGTTGGATATCGTGCTCATACCACGCCGTTTTGGAATTCTCCTGAAATATTTAATTGCACCCACAAGGCTTTGGATACAAGGTATCCGACAAATAGAACTAAGAGCCATAGAGGATTTCTGCCATGAGAGATGCAGGCACGAAGAGCCAAAGTGAGTACGGAATCTTGATTGTATGAAAAAGCCGCCGAGTCAATTCAAAAGAATGGACAAGGAGGGTACCTTAAGAGAGTCATAAATTCATTAAATCCAAGAACAACCAGGGCAAGGATTGCCCATGGAGGTGGCAGCCAGTTGTTATTCCGTCGGTTAGCTTCCTGAAATCCAAGGAGACTTTATTCAGATTGAAACCTCAATTATTTTTCCGGGTGTTAGCTGATTAAAGAACAGATGAGAAAGGAGACAAGAAGCTAGAAACGACATGACCAAAAAAAGATATTCAAAAACGTTTTGTAGCATTGCCAAATTTTAACATCAGCTCATGTGAATGAGCAAACGGAAGATATGCTTGAAAGTGTGGATTGCAAAGATTACCTGTGCAGAAATGGCCTGTGTAACGGTATATTCTGTCTCGTTCTTAAATTGCCTCCACAGTGATTTACACTGCACAGGTGTGATCAACGTCTTTTCTGGTGCAACCTGATAATAACAAGGTAACAGTAAGGATCTTTTATATCTCAAAGGTGTGAGTACTAAATATGAGACCTTTTGTGTTTTCATTATATACAGTGAGTAAGGTTTTAGTCACCTTCTCCCAAGTGCTTGAGGCAAGTGAATCAATTGTGCTGATGCTCTTGCTAGTAGCATTGTTGCCCGTAGAATTAAACAGAGCTAGCGTCAATGTCTTCTCAATATTGTCGAGTTCATCATCCAAGCGTATAACAGCCATAACAGACAGCAGCTTCAAGGACTGAAAAAGAGAACAAGGGTCATATCAAAATCTCGAGAAATTTGCGATTGATTCAAAGAATAGGTGCTGAGATATTGCTATATCAGGTAGGTCTCATACCGCAGAACGAGCCATTTTTGTAATTGCTCTGATGTCCTCCTTTCCAGTCCAAACACGTGGCATTGAATCAGAATCATGGCTGAAGATTGTAGCAAATCTGGATAGAAGTTTGTTTAATCAGAAAGCTCTGTAAGAGATGGAAGTTATCGGACAAGGAAATGATGAAAGACAAGTAAAATGGTGACACCTATCCTTCATGCGCATCATCGCTCTTCCAGCCTCTTCCTTTGCCTTGGTTTCAACAATACCTCGTGCATAGTTCTCGAGATCAGCAAGCATTTTACTCCGTGTTTCTTCGTCCATTTCGAAACCAGATAATGCGTTGGAGAGACCATAGACAGCCAATTCTCCTTCCCGTCTAAGTAGCTTTCTTATTGCTGGCCATGTTTCATCATTAGCCCCATCCAGAAGAGCTTCCACCGGTCCAGATAAGGCTACATTTAGTTTTGACTGCAATGAAAATTATCTATTAGAAATGTCCAGATATGAGTTTACACCTGTTTGATGGTAGATAATTCAGACCAATATGTATGGCTTTCAGCTGCTTGAGAATTCTATTTTACCTCATACAGAGTAGTCAGTTCAGCCAACTTTGCAGTACGGACAGAAGAGATATGAGCTTCAATATCACGCTCAAGCTTTTCCCGAGTTTTAGATGTATCCCATTTTGCTTGTTCAATAACAGCCTCTGCAACATAACATTTCCTTTGAGATTCCCATTGAGTTCAGATATCGCTTTCAACATGCTATCTATATCAGAATATTTTCAGCAGTAATAGTAACAATACATGATACCTTCACATCCTTTATCAAACTTAGATATGCATGACTGAGCGCAGGATTTCGCAGATGATGAAAACCCTTCTCCAGCATCCAAGGCCTTCTCAAAAGCATTCTTGAAGTTTTCAAGTGCTCCAGCCCTCAAATGTCCAAGCACGTCTTGGAAAGTTGGTTGAACAAGCTGGATAGACAATAAGAAAATGAGTGCCTAATAGTAGGTATCTGGTTTTTTACAACGTTGGAAGTCTCTGAATGTTTCCAGGCAACGCATGATTGCAACAAAAACAAAGTATAACAGTCACAAGTTGAGTATATGCATTACTTGCAATAACTTTTCTTGCAGCTGTTGCCTCTTGGATGATCTAACACTTTCTTCAAAGTATGTCGCTTCTGTGTCATACCTATTGTAATCATCAGAAACACGTGAAAAAAACTCCTACCCTCCTAGAATCAATATATGCATAAAAACCAATAGTTCAATAAAGCCAGCACACAGGTAAATCCTGTGCAGAAAAATTCAGCACGATATGCTTACTCTGATAAGCTTGCTTGGAGAATTGAGCTCAGCTTTCTTCCAAATCCGGAAACAGGACCAGACTGTACAGCCTCTTCCAACTCGCGCCAATTCTATACAATAATTTAGACATGAATATTAACGAAAGGGCCATTGAAAAGGCTAAACCATGAAGCACAGAAGCAGTATTAAGGAAATTCACCTCATTCGCGATAAAACTAGAGAATTTTTCATTGGCAATTTCCTCACATCGCACAGTTGCTACCATGACCTGCATATATGGAGCGCATAAATAACAAGACCAGAACGAATGATGATGTACGAGTGACAGGAGAGAGCCTTAAGCAAGCAAAATTACCTTGTGTGCTGGAAGATCCAAGTCTTTGTTGTCTTTGATGACTTGCCACATCTGTTTTGCACTAAAAGCAAAAGCATTGGCAGGGACAACTCCTCGTCGATCACCAGCAAGCCCGCCAGGTGCGACAGATTGGAAGAACCGTTGTCTCAAATTGTAGACCTTTCATTTACAGAAAACATTATAGAAAAAACATTAATATCACCTACAAGCCATCTATTGAGCAATAAATCACATAAGGTGACCCTGGATCTTCTCCAAAATGGCAAAATGTAAAGCTAATTGTAAACAGACCTGCTCTTTGAATTGCTCTTCTTTTTCTTCATAACTCGAGAGAGCAACTACTTCAACCTGTCACACAAGAAACAACTCCATATCTTGATCCTAGCAAAAGAAGAATGATACGAAGTTTTTCTCCAAATCAAGCAGACTTACATTGAAGAAATCGCTAAGTGGAGTTTCTTTGTGGGCCTGAGGCTTGGGAACTGAATCCCATATCTGCATTTTAAGGACAAACATTAAGGGATTGCTCTATTAGTCAAAGTACATAAAGGCTAAGACTGTCTTCTACCTTTTGAATGTCTTCCCTCAGCACTGGTTCTAAATTTTCCAGTGGCGTCTGCAATTACCCTGGAATTAGAAACAACCACAATAATCCAGAGATTCAGAATGATAAAGGACAGAAAACCCAAATGCATACCCGTGTTTTATCTCTTATAACAAACATCAAAGTTGTCTTCCGCGGACTAAACAACCGCATCATAACCTGATTGCATGTAGAAAAGCAAACAGTCTTGAGACTTCGGAACAGAGATAACTCATCCTGATAAGAACATACAGGCACATACCTGGAACACAGTCTTTAAAAGAGGTTTATTTGCTGCTTGTTCCCGACCAATATCATGACACCACCTGCATTACAAATCCGAGAAGATATAAGATAAAGACGGCAAAAGAAGTCCTGTTATCTATTAATATCAAAGAAAACAAAGTAAAGAACACCACTTACATGTTTATAAGAACTATGTCTGAGACTGCAAGTGCAAAAAGAGCACTCTGTTTCTCGAAAGCAGTATCATCCTATCCATATACAAGAAAACTGTGTAAGTAAAGCTATTCTGCACTGACACATTCTCTTTTAGACAACAATTTCTTTGTGTGAGCTCCTTAAGATTTATACAGTGCATGAAACCATGTTATGACTCTAATCAGTACAATTCAAATTTCATCAAAGTCATTCACAATTAGTGCAAAAGCTAAATAAATACTAACTGGGCGTGAGATGCTAAATATTAAAAGAACCGAATATGAAAAGGGCCAAGGTTACACACCTCACCACGCTCTCTCCCATCGGTACCCTCTAAATCCATCACAACGGTGCAAGGCTCAATACCAGCGCATCTAGCAATCCAAATTCCCTTAGTCGTCTGAGACCTGAAAACAAAGAATTGCAGCGGAAAAATAAATATAAATTAGAAGCTAAGTATTCTTCTGATGAAGTGTATACAAAAATTAGAACATGCCTTCCTCTAAATGCATCCATTTCTCTAAAGTTGGTTCCAAACAAATGATTCAAGAGCGTACTCTTCCCTGCAAATTCAACCAGAATGACATAAAATCAGCCAATATACAAAAAATAGATTCCAAAGAAGCCACTTTTTACATTCAAGGATTTGATACATACCACTACTTTGTGGACCCATAATCGAGACAACCGCGTATGAAAGACCACATTCGTCCAATTTAACCTCCTTGATGAAATGATCAACCCCAGAAACATTAAAGACACCATCCCCATCGATAAGCTGGGTAGAGCAAGCGGCATCTGCAACGTCCAAGCAATAAAGAAAGTAATAAAATTAGCACTATGTACAAGTAAGCCCAAAGTGTCTCTGAACAAAGCAAGATCTGAAATTCAGTCTTCCTATTCAATAACATCTTCAAAATCTAGGCTTTAAATCTTCCCCACAAGTTGCATCGAGTGTCTCCTTTAAACCCAGAATCCTTAATTTTTGATTGATTCCTCGCATTTTCGAATCACTAAGATAACTGTTAATCCACTAGAAACCTAGCCAAAAAATTTCATTGAAACCCCAAATTTCAACAACAATTAAGCAAATCGAAACTCGGAATCATCTAATACACTGATCTGCTACTAAATAGAAGAAAGAAGAATCAATCACCTACCATCTAATGAGCAAAAGAGACTATCAAAATTTTACATCAGACAGATCACAATCCAAATCACAGAGCTTAGAAAGAAACTGAAATCGAAAACGAGTAACGCTTGGTCAAAACGAAAACTGATCAGATCAAAGCGAAAAAACGGATCCACGAGATCAGGAACATTTATGAGCAGAGAAGAGATGGATATATAAATTACCCATTATCGCTCAACGAAACGCAGATAGAGTGATGAATGACGAAGAGAATGGGACAGAGATCTCTAGGCTCGAGCTCGTTATTGATGCACCGGTGCTTTGACGACTGCTTCTCCTAAGGTCATAAGAGCTTCTCTCTAATTTGACAAAAGAAATATGCCAAAAAGTGTTTTTTATTCCAACGAATTTTTACTTTTAAAATTTATCATATTTTTACCCAACATATATAGTTCTTTAGGGATTATTATTAACAATAATATTTTTTACCTAATATACATACTCTTACTAATAGAAATATTGACCAAAGATATGAATACATTGATTTAAATAAAAGAAGAAAAAATACTAATTTGATGGAAAAATAATTTTCAGGTAATAACATTCAGATAATTTTCAGATATGAATACACATTGATTTAAATAAAAGAAGAAAAAATACTAATGTTCAGTAATATTATTATCTTTAACGAAGGAAATTATGATATACTCATTGCATTGGTAGACGATAAAGTCATTATGGGTCCCATGTAGGAAAAATTTCCATGGAGGGCAATTGGCTGGACAATACTATAGTGGGCCCTACAGAAAAGCCCAATTTTTAGTTGGGATCCACCTCGCCGTCCTCTTCTCCTTTACTAAAGTTTGGACGGTGTGATCGGCTCCGATTTACTAACACGTGGACTTTCCACCGTCCGATTCAATTCCCGTTGACCACAATTTAAAGATCTTTGGTTTGCTTGCTTATATGAGCTTTGATTTAAATTAACACGAAATTCATGTTATAATACCAAGATTTTCCTAAGACAAATTAGACTCAATAAACAAATCTTTTGTGAAGAATTTTCTTAAATCAAAAGATGGTCAACTATGCATATATATATAGGTGGTTTCAACGTCAAATGTATATACCAACACATCGCAAATACGATACAAAATATACACGGGGCCCAAAACTATTAACTAAAGGCTATATAGAGGCCCAGTTTGGAAAAAGAACGGAGCAAAGCGTTTATGATCTCCAGAGAGACCGTTGTGTTACAGACAAAAGCCGTTAGTTTCGTTATGTGATGGGAGAACATGTTGTTACAGTTCCGAGCAAAGACTTTTTTCAACAACATTGCTCAAGATTCTCTGGTTACTCTTATCACCAAACGAGTTGGATTGGGTTACAGGTTTTTGTCTTCGTTATGCCAACCAAAGAACACGGCTTTAGATTCCGAAGGTTACAAGATACTTTTTCAGACAGCTGCAAAATCAGGCTCCGTGGTACTGGGAAAGCTCGCTCATGGACACATGATCAAGTCCTCCTTGAACCCGTGTCTGTACTTGCTCAACAATCTTCTGAACATGTATTGCAAGTGCCGGGAATTGGGTTTTGCACGCCAGTTGTTCGACAGAATGCCTGAACGAAACATTATTTCTTTTAATTCTTTGATTTCTGGGTACACTCAGATGGGATTTTATGAACAGGCCATGGAATTGTTTCTTGAAGCTAGAGAAGCTAATTTGAAGCTCGATAAGTTCACGTATGCCGGTGCATTGGGCTTTTGTGGAGAAAGGTGTGATCTTGATTTAGGGGAATTGTTGCACGGGTTGGTTGTTGTGAATGGTCTATCTCAGCAAGTGTTTTTGATCAATGTGTTGATTGACATGTATAGTAAGTGTGGAAAGCTTGACCAAGCTATGTCTTTATTTGATAGATGCGATGAAAGGGATCAAGTTTCATGGAATTCTTTGATTTCCGGTTATGTTCGGGTTGGCGCAGCGGAAGAACCGCTAAATCTGTTGGCTAAAATGCATAGAGACGGCCTAAATCTGACTACGTATGCTCTGGGGAGTGTGCTAAAGGCTTGTTGTATTAACCTGAACGAAGGATTTATAGAAAAAGGTATGGCAATTCACTGTTATACAGCAAAACTAGGAATGGAGTTTGATATAGTTGTCCGTACTGCATTGCTTGACATGTATGCCAAAAACGGAAGTTTGAAAGAGGCGATAAAGCTTTTCAGTTTGATGCCTTCGAAGAATGTGGTTACGTATAACGCAATGATATCTGGGTTTCTCCAAATGGATGAAATAACCGATGAAGCTTCTAGTGAAGCCTTTAAGCTCTTCATGGATATGCAAAGACGGGGTTTGGAACCCTCGCCATCGACATTTTCAGTTGTGCTCAAAGCTTGTAGTGCAGCGAAAACCTTGGAATATGGAAGGCAGATTCACGCTCTCATCTGTAAGAACAATTTTCAGTCTGATGAGTTTATTGGGAGCGCTCTAATCGAGCTGTATGCGTTAATGGGTTCAACTGAAGATGGAATGCAATGCTTTGCTTCAACATCAAAGCAAGATATCGCCTCATGGACATCGATGATAGATTGCCATGTCCAAAACGAGCAGCTTGAAAGCGCATTTGATCTGTTCCGACAACTTTTTTCATCCCATATAAGACCAGAAGAGTATACAGTTTCCCTTATGATGAGTGCTTGTGCTGATTTTGCTGCATTAAGCTCAGGAGAGCAGATTCAGGGTTATGCCATAAAGAGTGGAATTGATGCTTTCACCAGTGTTAAGACGTCAAGCATTTCTATGTATGCAAAGTCAGGTAACATGCCGCTTGCTAATCAAGTATTTATCGAGGTCCAAAACCCAGACGTTGCAACATACTCGGCTATGATCTCAAGCCTTGCTCAACACGGTTCTGCTAACGAAGCCTTAAACATCTTTGAATCGATGAAAACCCACGGAATTAAACCGAACCAGCAAGCCTTTCTCGGTGTTCTAATAGCTTGTTGCCACGGAGGATTAGTCACACAAGGACTAAAGTATTTCCAATGCATGAAGAACGATTACAGGATTAACCCAAACGAGAAACATTTCACTTGCCTCGTCGATCTTTTAGGTCGCACGGGAAGATTATCAGATGCTGAGAATCTGATTTTGAGCTCTGGTTTTCAAGACCATCCAGTGACGTGGAGAGCATTACTGAGTTCTTGTAGAGTTTACAAAGACAGCGTAATTGGGAAACGCGTTGCGGAGAGACTGATGGAACTTGAACCCGAGGCCTCTGGCTCATACGTATTGCTCCACAACATTTACAACGATTCTGGAGTCAATTCTTCAGCAGAGGAGGTGAGAGAACTGATGAGAGATCGAGGGGTTAAGAAAGAACCAGCCTTGAGCTGGATCGTAATCGGTAACCAAACTCATTCCTTCGCCGTCGCTGATTTGTCTCACCCTTCGAGCCAGATGATCTACACAATGTTAGAGACCATGGACAATGTAGATTTTGTAGATTACACTCTTGTTCATTTTTGTTCTGTTACATGAAAATTTAATGCCAATTTTCTCTTGCTAAGATTCTGATAAATTACGAAAAATGCCACTGTTAATTTATTAAAATTGGGCCTGTGGCCCAAAGCCCATGTATCCTCGTCTTTCTCGTACATTTTCGAAGAGAGAACTGTGCGACGCTTTTCGCAATCTCGGAGAAGGGAGGAAAAATGGCGGCCAAAACCCTAATCAGGTCAGGAGCTTCGTTGATGAATCGGTTTCTAACGAAGCCGACAACGAATATCGTGCAGAACAATCTCAGATCTTCTTTTCAATACATAGCTCCTCAGGGACAAGAAATCCCGCCGTATTTTTTCCCGTCGTTGTCGAATCTACAGAGCTCACTCATTTCGCGCCCTAACGACACTGCTTCGCTCCAGGAACTCAACGAACGTGGATTTCTTTACCCTTCTGGTCTTCCTTCACTCGAATTCTTCTTGCCAGAAGGTACTTTCACTCTTTGACTCTATTTTGATTGTATCTGTCAGTAGCTAGATTAGTAATTTGTTCACACTCTCCTGAAGCTGGATTTTCTTGGCTTATGAATATGATTTATAGTGTATGCAATGCAGTCACTAGATGCTCGAGTATCAATCAAATGTTGAGAGGTGTTCTGTTTCTTTTGTGGATTGTGTGTCAATGGTTGATGAAATCAGAAACTTTGCTTGCTTGCTCATGTGCTTACACAGTAGTAACAATGTTTAGGTCGTTTTATCGAGTCCTGTTACCGGCCATTTTGCTGATAGTGTTCTGTTCTTGAGTGGAGATCATAGCGAATTATAAAGTATTGGGAAGCACATTTATTTAACTTATGTCTCAACTTATAGGAGGGTTAAGAATCTGGCTGTGTTGTGCTTTGAGTTTGATATAGTTCAAGAGTGTTATGTGTCCTAAAGGAGAGTTCAGCCTTGTATTGTTCATTGGCCTTGAGGCTTTTAGTCTCTGCAAAGTTGTATATTTTTGCTGCTCGTTGGTACCTGTCTAATGTCTTTGTATTTGGTAATGTAGTTGATCCTTCAAGTGAGCCATTGCTTCTGTTTCCTAAGAGGACATTCCAACCAAGCACTATAAGGCGTAAACGGAACCATGGATTCTTTGCTCGGTATGTCACTTTGTGTTCAACCTCTTAGTTTAGTCCAAAAATAGGGGTTCACTTGTATTTCTCAACAAAATCTAGTAAATTCTAAAGCTCTTTTAATTCTTCTAATCATTGCTCATTCTCATTCACGTTAGAGGAATTCGTTGTTTAGCACTAATAGAAAGTAGGAACAAGATTCTACATCTGTACATGGTGTTTGAATGACCAATTCTGGTTACTCATACGGCTACTGAATGTCTAAATATGAGCAGGAAGGCAACCAAAGGTGGACGGAGAGTCATAGCTCGGAGAATAGCAAAAGGGCGTCACAGAGTCACAGCCTAGAATCTCTCTAATCTTTCCATTGATGAATCTCCGGTTATTCAGGCTAGAAAACCTGAAACTTCCATCTCCTAAATAACTTGTCTTCTTATCCATGTTCTCATGTGTTGTTGATCTCAGAATTGATCTGAAGTTAAAATTTTAACGATCTCAGCTCTTTTGTAATGGATAGTTTATATCAATGAATCCTTTTTTCCTCATGATGTTAAGTTGTTAACACATTACGATTAAATTTTAATAACGAAGCAAGACTTTAAGGATACAAATCGTGTTTTTTTTGTCAAAAATTTTAAAATTATCAAAAGAGAATCTCACAGTTGACTAAAAATATTGTACATTGAACTTGCATTGAAGTATGACAGTCCACATATTTGACCCCACGAAATATCATAGAGAGAGAGAAGCAATAAGCGACAAAGAAAAAACAAAGATGAAGACAATAATTTCCAATACAGAGGCAAAACAAACTGACCATATACAAACACATGTGTACGTAGATGACGAGAGACAGAGATCGTACTTCCTTCACATATACGTCCTTACATACATATGTATGTTTGTACGTGTTCATTAAACTGTGTTTAAGGACCAACTTTATGCATATGTAGTAACATTTTTCCACAACTCACACGACTATAACTTGAATAGTTAAGAAGAACTTATCAACATTTATGTTTTCCTCCATTATTCAAAATCAATGCAATATATATGAAAAGTAATCCATGTAACATATCACAAATCCTTATACTATATGGAAAAAAACTTATAAACACATATGGGTGATTATTTATGTTCACTCGTTCCTTCTTATATATAGATATCAAACGTATATAGGTATTTATTACGTACCCATGTCAAGGAATCCCATGTTGATTGAGTATGAATAGGGTTTGCTTAAGTTATGACGTACTGTCCACAAGAGATTGGCGACGATGAGGATGATGATGGTATGATCATGTGATTGATGTATGAGTCCACTCGATGATGATGTTGATGATCACTCGTAGAAGTCATTTGAAAGTTGTACGTGGTGGGAAGAAAAAGGCCGTGATCTTGTGAAATTGGTGAGGAGGAAGATAGTACTTTGCCTTCGAGAACTTCTCCACATAATAACTTTTTGGCATTATCGTTGAATGGTGTCACAAACACGTTGAGTTTATTAGCATCATCATAATCTTGAAGGGTTTCTTGGAAACCAGAAATGGTACTCGCTGGGAAATCTGGTAACGCTGGCCATTGGAGATTATTATCATGAGGACAAGAAGAAAGTGAAGGTTGATGATGATTGTTTATAGTTGGTGTGGGTGACAAAATGTCGAGGTTGTTGTAATGGTTATTATCATGGTGATGAGATTGGTTTGGGTTGTTTGTGGTTAGAAACTTGAAATCTCCTTCTCTAGAGGTTGGGAACATCAATGGGGTCATAACATGAGGAGAAGGAAGAGAGAGATGGCTTGGAGTGATGAAATTAGGGTTAGTGTTTGTGATGATATTGGACATGAATCTTGAACTTTCATCGTCGACTGTAGTAGGGTTGAATCCATTGTGATAAGGAAGGTTTGTGAGCAAACTCGCCATGGAAGAGAGATGATGATGATGATGACCGTGATGATGGTGAGACATGAGCTTCTTTTTAATGCTCGAGTTCCAGAAATTCTTGACCTCGTTATCTGTTCTTCCAGGTAGATGTTTAGCAATTTGAGCCCATCTGTCAAAAACCATAACATGATTAAAAAAAGTAAGTCAAAGTCTTGAAGAAATGTTAGTTTTGTATTTCACATGTATAAATGTTAATGAACTGACAAACCTGTTACCAAGAATGCTGTGAAGCTCAATGATAAGAGCAGCTTCTTGAGGAGAGAAGCTTCCACGTTTAAGATCAGGTCTTAGATAATTTATCCATCTTAATCTACAACTCTTTCCACATCTCTGCAAACCTAATTAAACACAAGCAAAACCACAAAGAAATTAAAACCTAAATACAAAGACTTCTTATTAGTATAGATAATTCAAGAAACAAAACCCATGTATATGTGTATAAGTGCCTGCATGTTTAGGAACAGAGCTCCAACATCCATGGCCATATGAATTGATGTAGTTGATGAGCTTTTCGTCTTCTTCAGGTGACCAAAGCCCTCTCTTCACCTTTTGCTTGTTGCAGCATGAGTGATGACCCATCCTCTCTCTCTCTCTAGATCTCTATCGCTCTCTTAGTCTCTCTCTAAGAATGTTTGTACGATGTTGAAGTGTTATAACTTATAATATTGTATCGAGAATTGGTGAGGTTAATACACACAATTAAAATGAGAAACGGCTGCAGAAACTTTCCATTAGTTTATTACAAAAGTAATAGATAATAATATACTACCTAATGATGTGGACCCAGTTTCTTCTTTTGTGAATTTCTTTCCGAAACAACATATGTACAGTGTAATTTAAACTACAATAATTTGGAACGTAAAACATACAAAATTTGTCGGGGAACTGAGATAAGTGTAACAAGTTGCAAGAAAAATGATCTCACAAAAAATAATTATAGGTGGGTTTTTAGCACACTGAAGACGAGAGTGGCCCAGTGTATTTTTTTAGGGTTTTGTGTTATAAAAGGTTAAAATGCTAAAAGCTGAAGTTTCTGCTCAGTGAGAGCCTGTGTGGCTTATTACAGAATCATGGCCATTGTCTTCTTCTACACAGACACGTGTTGCCCATGCAGACACTGTGAGGCCTACTCCTCAGTTATAATTTGAGTTTTCTAGTTGTCTTGATTAAATTTAATTAAGTATGAATGAGTTATTTTCAATAATCAAGTCGAAAGAAATTTATATAAAGTATAAACGGATCACCACCGGATAAAATAAAAAATAAGGATTGCCAACAAAGGAAGCAAAGTTTTTTTGACATAAAGGGCTCGAATTGTACTTTAGATTAGATTCTTATTTTGACTTTTAAGAAAAACGTTTTTTCTGCGTAAACGTATAGGAGCTAAAGCAGATGGTGTACATATGTAAACAGTTTTTAACCCGATTTTTTTTTAAAAAAAATCGGATACATGTTCCCGAAGGGACAACTTGAATATGTTTCTTTCTAATGTTTAAGTCTGGACTATGGAGTATTTGTTTATTGTGGAATTGTTTGTGTTGTTATATCATCATTAGACTCATTAATTTATTTGATAGATGTGGGTTCATCGATATACTGTAATATATTAATGATGGGGTTGATTACTAAACTAAACCTAAATTTGTTGGCTTATTATGATTTAGTTAAATTTTTACCTCTTTTGGCTTATTGTACATTATCTCGATCTCAAGACAGATTTTGGTCGTAACCAGCTGAGTTTTTATAGTCATATGGTTAGGGTATTGTCGGTAACATTGTGATTTCAGCATCTACATATACATTTTTGCAGCCATTTTATGAAATAAATCTTGTAGTTGGAACTTATTTACAATGGCTGCCACTGAATTTTAATGTTTGTTTTTGATAATTAGAAAAAAATATTCGAATTAAATATTTGATATTTAACAACCTTGCCTAAATCTCTCCACATTAACTACACAATTAGTTATTAAAATAAAACTTCTAAAATATTTAATATCATTTAATTACTACAAAATTATCATTTTTAATATTGCTTTTCTCCATGACTATAACAATTCGATTATAATCATCAAATCGCAGAGATATTTGATAGCATTTAATTACTACAAAATTACAATATATTTAGACAATAATTCATAAACATATCATAAATAAGATCAACATTAATTTATAGATAGATACAATTTGCAAACTTTTATGTATACTAACTTTTAAAAAAAAATTGTTCCGCGGTATACCGCGGGTTAAAATCTATTATGTGATATTATGCGACCGTACTGTTAGAACAATTTGGCTAGACGTTCATATATTGTTGATATTCGGTCGATAATGTACATTATACGCAATTGAGATAAATGCGCTTTGTCGTATATAAGTAGTTAATGTTTAATTAGTTGTTTATCAAGAGAGATCATGACTGATTTGCACGTTATAAATGTTTTGAAGGCTAAACCTGCTATCACACATGCCAACAATGTTATGATCAATGATAATGGTATCTATTTCATATGTGTTGTCTAGTTTACTAAACATATACTTTCTTCGTATATAATTTACTTATTAGCCAATTTATGAACAAAGATTACTCCTCCGTATAACTTCATGTATAAATCTACCGACAAATGAAATATAGAAATAGAACATATATCACACTATTTATGTTTCATAGAACATACTTCTTATGATTATACCAATAACCTAACAATAACCAAATTGACATTAATATTGTTCAGGATATAAACAATTTATTAAAAGTAATTTATTATTAGGGATAAATTTAATGCTTGTGACCGAAGCACTAGGCCCAAACATAAGATTCTTTTGATTTTGCCTTCGATGCCACATGCAACTATTAAAGAGCTTTCACACTTTTCTTTCTATTTTTGATGAGCCATCAAAGGACACTAACTTTCTATACATTTTGGCTTTTTGCTTCGAGAAAAAATAATTTGGATTCCTACAAAATAAAGTATAAACCATATTATTTCAGAGCATATTTTCCATAATTATTCCTAACACACAAAAAAGTAAACTTTTCCAATTTTCCCGTTTGAAATTCCAAAATTATGTTTTTTTATGATTTGTGTGGGTCTATGATGTTACTTTTTTCTGTAGAATAGTTTTGTTCATGATCAACAATATTATATAGGACTCTACATACGTA
>Ga0041059_1000573_pt1 | contig 28310 bp, 28 predicted proteins | sample AraColnosormetaG_FD_56232 | JGI IMG/M metagenome (GOLD analysis project Ga0041059, IMG submission 56232) | Arabidopsis roots microbial communities from North Carolina, USA - Col MF nosort | ecosystem: Host-associated > Plants > Roots > Unclassified | place: USA: North Carolina | collected... | reverse complement strand
TTTTTTTTTTTTTTTTTTGCAGCAAGCAGATTCGTCTCAGCCATAAGGTAAAACATTGAGTCTCTCTTACCAGTCTTTAGAAATTTATTTCAGTTATTCGCTTTTAATGTCTATTGATTGGATTTTGGTTTAAAGCTTCGAACTTTAGGTTTATTCAGGTTTTTCCATAATTGTTCTAAATCTTCAGGTTTTGTTACCAATAATAGTAAAGATGGTTGATTTACTTAGACTCTCTCTCTCTCTCTGTTGTGTATGTTACTGATTTTAGAAGTTTTCTTTGTACAGATGAAAGTTGCGTTTGGAGGTGTAGAACCTGTTGTGAGTCAACCTCCACGTCAACCTGACCGCATCAATGAGCAGCCAGGACCTTCAAATGCTCTTTCCCTCGCAGGTGTTTTTCATATCACTATGTCTTGGTGAAAGATAAAAACTTGTTTCTTGTTTGCTATTTGCATTCTTATTTGTATTGGAAGGGATAAAATCATCTGCTTGATGAATTCTGCAGCTCCTGAAGGGTCTAAGAGTACGCAAAAGGGTGCGACAGAGAGTGCTATTGTTGTTGGTCCAACTTTACTGCGTCCAATACTGCCTAAAGGCTTGTAAGTGTTATCTTTTGTTGTTGGTTTCGTTGATCTGAATGCTAATTGATGGTTCTACTTTATCGTGAGGATGCTCATAAAAGAATTCGGTTCTCGAATTGAAGGAACTATACAGGTTCCTCAGGGAAGAGCACCACCATTATACCTGCAAATGTATCTTCATATCAAAGGTTTTTTTCTCGTCCTCATACTTGCTTTTCTTTATCTGGATTGCAATACATTAATGGCAGCTCTAGGTAGTGTAGGTAGTTCATGGGCATGCAAATTAGACTTCCCCCAATCTGAATTTTTTTGGTTTGTCCTTATAATGTAGCTTCTAATTCTGATTCCTTTTTTGTTGTTGCGTTCCTTTGCGTGTTACAGAAATCTGTCAACTGCTGCATTAATGGAGAGAATACCAAGTAGATGGCCCCGGCCAGAGTGGCATGCACCATGGAAGAATTACAGGGTAAAATCCGTGGCTCAGCATTGTTGCTGCATCATACGGATTTTGGTCTTTTGTTGGTCTCCAAAAAACTCTGGTTTGAGGAGTTACTTAACTTACGATTAATTATTCTTTTCACAGGTCATTCAGGGGCACTTGGGTTGGGTCAGATCTGTTGCGTTTGACCCGAGTAATGAATGGTTTTGTACTGGTTCAGCTGATCGTACCATCAAGGTAGCAGAGATGATTGCTTATTCAATATGAATTGTATTTTTTCGAATATGTTTTCTTGTTATACTTATAAGTCATGATACAAGACTTCCCTTCTATGGCTAGTTACTGGAGCTTAGTTTAGTGCATTGCCAAAAATCCACTACTTTGGCGATTGTAGAAGCAGTTCCGACTTTGGTATGTTTACTGAATTTATTACTTGTGTTTTATTCACTAGATATGGGATGTAGCAACTGGAGTTCTGAAGCTAACACTTACTGGGCATATCGAGCAAGTACGAGGTTAGCCTTTCAAATCTGTTCTCGTTTATTAATATTTGTTAGACTTTTCAATAAATAACACTCTCGGGACAAGTTACAAGTTTGGGCTCTTTTGTTTTGAATTTTGTTACAGGCCTCGCTGTAAGCAATCGACATACCTATATGTTCTCTGCTGGTGATGACAAGCAAGTCAAATGCTGGGACCTTGAGCAGAATAAGGTTACAACTCTATTCTCTTCATTATCTGGATTTCTCATATCTAATGCTCTTGGAATTTTTGATTTGATAGGTTATCCGATCTTATCATGGTCACTTGAGTGGTGTCTATTGCTTAGCTCTGCACCCAACTTTGGATGTTTTATTAACTGGGGGGCGAGACTCTGTCTGCAGGGTAAGGCAAAAATATTTATATCCATATTTATATATCTTCTCGTTTGAATTCTTGCACTTTGCTGGATTTGTAGTTTAAAAGTCCATGTTTACTTATTTGCAGGTGTGGGATATTCGTACCAAGATGCAAATTTTTGCACTCTCAGGACATGACAACACCGTTTGTTCTGTATTTACTCGTCCAACAGTAAGTCTCTTTTAATATGGACTTGTTGTTATGGTTTTTGGATTTCTTGCTGAATCTTTTTATAATAGTAACTGGAACTCACTTTGATCTGTGTTGTTGCAGGACCCACAAGTTGTCACCGGATCCCATGACACGACCATTAAATTTTGGGACCTTCGATATGGTATATCTTATCATTGTAACCATTGTTTGGACTTAAAATCCATATTATTTAAATCCTTCCTTATTTGATTATCAGTTGCTGCAAATATATGGTTTCATTTGAATAATGCTGTATTATTATTATATGCAGGAAAAACAATGTCAACGCTAACACATCATAAGAAATCTGTCCGAGCAATGACCCTCCATCCTAAAGAGTATGTGTAGTCGTACTGAATCTACTTTTGTGTATCGTGCTGAATCTACTTTATCTTTCCAATAGCGAAGTCTTTGCACCTAAACTTTTCCTTTATGTTATCTCTTTAATTTTCTTTTTAGGAATGCCTTTGCTTCTGCATCAGCTGACAACACCAAGAAATTTAGCCTTCCAAAGGGAGAGTTCTGCCACAACATGCTGTAAGTCTCTGCTAGATAATTATATACTTTGCATCTCCAGTGCTTTTGAAATAGGAGCTGTCATTATTAATTATGTAATTGATGTGTTTGAACAATGTTTATCTTTTTCCATGGAAAAGTTCGCAACAGAAAACCATAATTAATGCAATGGCTGTAAACGAGGATGGTGTGATGGTCACTGGAGGTATATAATCATTTCTGATTCCTTTCGTCCCTGTGATTGTTTTCCTTTGATAGTAAAATGGGTGAGACATAATCATTTTCAACTGAAACTGATTCTATATATGTGTGAATGAAGGTGATAATGGAAGTATATGGTTCTGGGACTGGAAGAGTGGTCACAGTTTCCAACAGTCAGAAACTATCGTACAGCCTGGTACGTACATTTATAGCTTTCATGGTCTTTTGCTCCTGATCTCCTTGTTATGGTAAGATGTAGAAGTCTCGGTATGTTCATACAACGTAGTCAAGTTTGAACCCTGGTAAAGACTCAAATGTTAGAAGTGTATGATACTATGATTGAGCTCTAGGGAAACCAAGAAAGTTGACGTAGGTTTATGGTTTATGTAAATGCCTATAGCGTCGTCTTACAAGCAAATAGTAAATGGGTCTTTAATTGGATGTGGTTGGGCATATGGCAGGTTCCCTGGAGAGTGAAGCGGGTATATATGCAGCGTGTTATGATAATACAGGTTCAAGATTGGTAACATGCGAGGCTGATAAGACGATAAAGATGTGGAAAGAAGATGAGAATGCAACTCCAGAAACTCATCCTATCAATTTCAAACCACCAAAGGAGATTAGGCGCTTCTAAATAACTTGTATCTGTAACTCAAAGCTCTTGTTGGAATCTCACTAATCTCTTCATGATTCTGTTTCCTAGATCAACTTTTGAGAGGGGACCTTTGTTTTGTGGTGGGGAGGAAACAAAAGGCCATGTACTTTATGTATTTTAAGGGCATTTGTAATTTTTTCTATCAACAATAATAGATCATGTATTGTTGTTTATGTTGAGAGAACTTTGTTACTTTTATCTCCCGTCTCTTGATTCTCTTCGTTAGTACTTATCGAAGATCTATCATGATTTCTGTGCAACCAAATCTGTGAAGTTTTGTAGGACGAATCTAAGTATTTGATCAACAACTTATATCTCTAGTCTCCACCACTGAAAGTTTTCAGCCTAAATTTTGGCTCGGGTTGTTTGGTTTATGAAGCTTTTATAGTGTAACTACACAGCTGATACGAAGAAACCAAGTGTAAAAACAAAACAGCTGATACGAAGAAACCAAGTGTAAAAACAAAAGAAAATATTGAAATAGTAAACAATTTGAATGGAAAAGATCCACTAAAAAGAGACGGTGATGGTGAGCTCGTTTGCGCGAAGACACCTGTGTGTTGGTTTTGCAATACGTAAGTGACACGTTCTAGTTATCATCATTCAGATCTCACCGACCTCTTCTGATCTTTTGTACCAAAGTATACTTGTTTATTCGCAGATCTTTTGTAGACTTTTCACCTTTTTAACTGCCAGTATCGTTTAGTGGAAGACGTACATTGGTTTTTACGTCTTCTATTTCTTTCAATTCAATCATCAAACTATCAAAGCATCAAACTATCATAGCTTTCTCACTAGTCACTTGTGGGTTTCTCGAAAACAGGCAAAAACATAAATAAAACCCCCCAAAAAAATGAATTAGCCATTTACTATTTTCACATTTCAGTTTTTAACCTTACTTTGGCAGTAAGTATGAGCAGTGGGTCCACAGTAAGGCCCATGAGCCCAAATTTCTCTGTCGTGGTCTATATAAGTGCGCCTAACCCAAACCCTAAAGTCTCTCGAAAAACCATCACCGGGGAATCTGACGGCGGCTTAGTACCGGCGGCTACTGCAAAAAGGATTGTGTTCTTCTTAGGCTTGATACTTGCCTTGGGAAGAATATAACAATCATTTTTGCGGTAGCTAAAACGCTAAGCTCTATCGTCATATCTTTATCATTGATACTTATTTGATATCTAAATATCATAAAAATGGCCGCTCGTTCACTCTCCGGTGCCGTTAAATCTCTTTGCTCCGCCGCATCCGGAAGTCTGTCTTGTTCCATTGTCTTAAGGTACTTATGTTTGAACTGATCCCATTTTTTCAGGTTACAATATATAAACATTTACACACTCTTTCATTTGCTTAGATCGTATAAAGAATTTATAATTCTAATTGAATAATAGTTGATGGTTTGAATTTGAGTGAAGGCTAAAGATTGATCTATCATTAATAAACGTAATTAATTTACTTAGATCTATTAAAGATAATTATGCATGATATTATCACGTTATTTTCTACGTTTTCGTTATGTTATTTAGTCATTTGCTGTTTATATAATCTTACCTTCAAAATAAATTATTGGAATGTAGGAGGAGTTACGTTGCTACATCGCAGAATGTAACAGCAGCAGGATTGAGTAAGGGAGGTTCCACCAGAGTTATGGTGGGGAAGATGGAACAGAGAGGTTTAGATCAAGAGGCAGAGTCTGCTTGGGGACCAGATCCAGTTACTGGATACTACAGACCTTCCAATCGTGCGGCTGAGATTGATCCAGCTGAGCTCAGAGAGTTGCTTTTGAAAAACAAAGCAAAGTCTTTCTGAGAATTTTGATTGGTTGGTTGACTTGGTTCCAGTGGAAGGTTGTCGTAGGCGACTATTCTGATTATGTGTGTTTATGTTTGTCTTGTATCAACTATTAAGTAAAAATAAAGATCACATTAACTAGTTAAAAATATAATATCTGTTTGGATCGACTAACACAACATCTTTAGTATAACAGTGTCTTAAATGTTTTAAGAGATAAATGGGGATATACGAAAAATAGAAAACGTTGCTAATTATGACTAAATTATGATACTTAACAACGTCAACAACAACAAAACAAGATGATTTCACTATGGCATTATATTTTGTGACCACAATCTTATACTTGTTGTTGTTGTCAACATCAAATACAACAATAGAAAATGATGGTGCTTTTTCATACCCCATATAAAATTTTGTTGATTCTTCATGCCCATAGTTTTGTTGAGGCTGCTAATGGCCTAATAGTCTTAGAAAATGCAAACGGACTATTGAGGGTTGAGAATATGCTGTAATTCGGCCCACTTCTGGGCCTAGTCGAGTGAATACGTAAGGATCAATCATCAATACTTGGTTGCCACAATAGATTATGAATCAGTGAAACTGTGAAGGGTTCAAGATCTTAGTATATATCATAACTAAATATTATCACTTTGTCCACTAAACTTAAAATGATAACATCGATTCTATGCTATAATGAGATACTGAGATCAACGTTTTGGCTGCTTTTCCTCCTTTGGTCTTAGCTAGTGGTGCTATTTTAAAACTTTTCAGTACTTTTTCGTTTTAGGTTTACTGATGTGTTTGTTATCGGAAGAGTTTTGTCTCTGTTCAATTTTTTCTTAGAAAATATTTTTTTTTGAACATGTATTATTTCTCAACATTTGTCAGTCTAAACGTGTTGTCACTCACATTTCTTCCCCCAACAAATATCAAACATGTTGTCACTCTCGTTTTCATATATGAAATTGAGCATCAACAAGTATTGAGGAGGACATATCCCTGAGCTAGTCATTATGACCATGTTGTTGTGTCTGAAATGAATATCACGATCCGAACGCTAAAGGGAAATGTCAAAGTCCGAGAGACGAGTAAAACTGAAATATGTTTGCTCCACAAATACCGAACCGTACGTACGTCTGTATGACTGTATACGCTCACTTGCAATCGAACGTACACAACGACACAAGACGTTTTTTTACGAATAATATCTCACAAACTCAACCGTCAAGAATCTCAAAACTTATCCAAACAAAAAAGTTACTAAGCCTCAAAACATAGTAAACACTCCATTCTCTTATCTTCGCTTAACAAAAGATGCATTACAATAACAATCCCTAAAATATGTAACATCTTCAAATTAATCTAATTTTGTCCAAAAAAATAACGTACACAAAATCGCACACCACAATAATGTAACAAAAAATATAAAGATTTGTATTTATAAGACCCAAATTAATTAACAAGCTCTTGACATAAAAAAAAAGGGATTTAAGAGAGGAGAGGTTCAACACGTGATGTGAGGCCTTCCTCTTCATCTTGAGCAATCTCACTTAAACCGTTGCTTAAACCAACCGGTTTGGCATTTCTGTAAATTCCATAAAGTATGAGTTGCATTGTCCCAAACACAAACCCCACTCCATTTGGCACCTATCCAATTTCACCACATAACTTTAATTAACTAAATTAATCAATCAATCACAAATACATTATTTCTCAACAACATAATTATAATCAACGCCTATCCGAAATCACAATAAAACGCATTTGAAAATGTCCCCACAAAATAGTAGTTGTTGCATTTTTGAACCAGACACGTTCTTTAAAAAATTAATTGTTTGAAAAAAATGGCCAAAAAAAAAAACATTTTGGTTAATGTTGGAGACTTGGAGTCCACAATTTTTAAAAAATCATTGAGCATTAAATCGATTTTTTCTTTTCCAGAAGATTTTTTATAAACTGTGACATGACCTGACACTAATGGGGTCTAATTGGGGATGTAAAGAAAACAACAAAAATATTTTGGGGGTATTGCTGGAATATCGAAAAAGATATGGGGTCGATGAAATAGCTTTGTTAAGTTTTCCTTTTTGTCTTTTGAATGTGTCTAAAGCCAAAACACTAACGGGACACAGAGACGGCATGAGTATAAGGGTGTAATCATAAATTAAGAAGTGAATAAAACAGTGAAACTATACTTACGAGTAAGAAAACGTCGTGTTGGAGTAAAGCATAGACAGCCCAAATCGCGCCGTTTAAGAAGAGGAAAAACGACAACCAAAACGGCATGTATTTCACGCTCTTTGTTGTCACTACTGTTTTCTGCATATTGTATTAAGAAATTAGACACTATGATCAGTCTATATATTATAACAGATATTGTGATAAACTCAAAACGTATTCTATTTATTTTGTTGCGAATGATTGAAAATGAAATGTTACGTATATATGTCTTTATCCAAGATATGGACCTACCATACCAAGTCGTGGTACAGTATAGTAGCTGGAAAATAAATAAACAATTGGGACGTTGATTTTCATATTTTAGATGTGAAAAAAATCTAATGACGTACAAGTTCATATAATTGATATGTGACTGCGATTTTTTTGAAGACGTGCTTAAAAATGCCATGTGGTTGTTGGTTTATATATGATGATTGCATGTATATATGAACGAAAATAACCTTTATAAAACTAAATGAACAACTACCACCAAAAATAACCACTGACCTTATTTCTGAAAACAGAAAAAAAAATATACTATAAAAACGATATTCGAATTCCACTAAGAAAAAGACAAAAATTGCTGCTTAAAATATAAAGTTAATTAAATTAAAATCAATTTGTTTGTCTACAAAAATTGAATTTTCAGACCAGGTGGGTCGTTTTTTTTTATTATAGACGGCTATAAGCTTTTTGTTTGGAGTATAAAAAAAAATCATTTCTAGAAAGGACCAAGTGGATATGAACAATGACATCTTTTATTGCAAAACGTGTGTGATATGATACTACCAAAACGCTATAAAATAATGTTTTTGAGTTTTGACAGATGAGGTAAAATTAAGAATGAAACTTACCATTGCTGAAAGTGGAGAACCATACATTATAATGTTTAGACCAGCAGATATGAAACCTATTGATTGAGAACGCATCTTCTCATCTTCAAACGCACTTCTCGTTGCCACAATCGCCGCGATTGGAAAAAACACGTTCAACATCGCTACCACTACCACTGTTTTCAGCTGTAAGAACAAAAAAAAAGATCACATTGTTGTTAACATATATACAAAGCTCAATTATTTGAACCAACAACTACTTTGTAAAATGTAGAAATACATTGGAAACTCTACTTTACAAGTCATCATCGTATTTCTTATAACAAGTGGATCAAATATTTTAATCGACTTGACTTTAGGGAGAACAAAAAAGAATCAATTAAAAGTGAGACATAGAAATCTGATAATCAGATCCAAATCTGAATAAAAATGAATCAAATAAAATGCAGATTTTGTAACCAGCTATCATATAGGAAACACTAAAGATCATGCATAATAGCATATATATAAATCAGAATATCATAAAATAGAATAAATTAAAAACCTTGAGATGTCGAGGGGCATAAAAGAGAAAAAGTGAAACGTAGATGGTTTCAACAAGAGCACCAAAGCCATTAACGGTGGAGACAAGATATTCTCCGGGAGTGACGATGCCGTAATATGTCCATAGCGATGATCCTAACAACGTGCAAATGTACGGCAAGCTTTTGTACTCCTCCGTTGATCTCCGCTTCACTATTTTCCAAAACGTCTCCCTGATGATTTTTGTTTGGTATATTAATATGGACCGATCGATTAATAATCTAAGTAAGAAAGACTATAGATTATACAATTTTGTTACTTCTTGCAAGGTTAGAGAGCTTACACTGGTGAGAGGAAAACTAGTACGGAGATTACATTTCCTGCGTCAAACACATATATATGTTATGTATTGGATCGTGCACTTGTGTTTATACATGTACAGATTATGAGCACAACGTACACGTTAGAGAAGAAGTATTACCTATGACTCCGATATAGAAACTTGCCTCTGCCATTATTGGAGAAAGAGTTTCTGAGAGAGAGAGAAAGAGAAAGAGACAGAGAGACAAAGAGAGAAAGGAAAGAGGAGGAGGCTTCTTAATTGGGGGAAACGTGACTTGAAGTCTTAATAATGTTTTTATTTTATTTGTTCACACTATAATGATTCAAGTATGCAAGTGTGTGTCTATTGGTGTGAATGGATAGTATCGGATGAATGAATGACAAGAAAACAAAATTAATGATTTGGTTAAAGTATAATAGAGGAATGAAGTGAAATAGATAATGGACTTTTCTTATCTTTCTAAACTGGAGATTGTTTTTCATGTTATGAAAAAAGTTTACTGGAATATAGATTTACCTCACTCTGTAGCAAATTGTACCCTTTTAGTGGAATATAAAAATATAATTTTCTACTTCTTTTTACCCATCATTTTTATTTATATAAACTAGTATAAGCTACATACTAGTTGATTTTGGTCTATAATATCCAGATTTGAGACTAATTTTGGCAATCAATATGAGAAAATAAATTTCATGCAATTAGTTGCACCATATGAATAGGATTGGTAAAAGTGATATAGTTTTCTTCTTAAATCACCCATAAATCTTAACCTAAGGATGGGCATTGAAGATATGTAAGTAGTTAAGTCAATTTGATTACCCTTTTCTGACCGGAGTTTGATTCTACTAAATCGCGTTATCTTGCGTAGTATGGATTGACTATACATCGAGTCTTGTGGATCCAAAAATGTATATAAAATAAAAGATGGGCACAAATACTTGGTAATTTTCCTTTATCCACCTTGAAAACATAAACACTCATCATTATTAAGATAACTAATACTCATTCTATTTCATATTAGTTGTAGTTTAAGGTTTTTACACACATATTAAGAAAGTTTTTAAAAATTCATTTAATATATCTCTTTTATATAAAAACATCATTTATTATAACCAATTCAACCAATAAAAAATATATAATTAAGTATAGTTGGTTAAAAAGTATTGAATATATTTATTATTTATACACAAAGTTGAAAACAACAGTTATTGTGAAAAAATATAAAAACCTTTAAATTACATTTATATTGAAACAAAGGGAATAATAAGTAACATAACTTTGATACTTACAATTAATTTGCAAATAGTTTTACAAAAAACACGTAATAGAACAAAGCAAGTAAAGTAAAATATTTTTAGCAAATATTTGAAATTGAAGATACTCGTTTCTCACAAGTCAAATACGAATACTAATTTTACCCTTACAAAATGGGTCAAGTAGCAAATACTTGTCCTGTGCCCATCCCTAATTTTTGCAAGCAAGATGCACTAAGTATGAGAGAGTTTTGTAGAACCTAGTGTTTTATAGCAAATCTGTAACTAATCCTAAAATATGGAATTACATAAGTAGTAAAGTAGCAACCACCGGTTTACTTTCTGAGGAATTAGCAAACTATTAATGGAATGAAGACCCTTTCTGGGGAATTAGCATACAAAACTAATATGAGAATTTCATGTGGTGATTATTGGCCAAGGCAAAAGTCTTGACTACATAAATTCTACCTTTTATTCAGACTGAACAACAGCTCTTTTAATTTTTACTTCCTGCGCTAGTTTTTTGTTCCTATTAAAAGAGTCATTCAAGATTTCTTAGGTAAATTCTTAAATGAACTAAAAATAAATTTTGTTAAGTAATCAGAATCAAAGGAAAACGATGGTATAACAGTCTGGTATCATATCCCACTTGGTTGCTACTCGCTAGTAAACTTCAACCACAACCCTCTGTCCCTCTATGACGTTGATGCCACTTTTAAGACTAACAACAATAATATTGTCTTTTTTTTCTTCTTTCGAATCCACATCTCTTGAAATTTTGTTAAATAATTTAAAATATGTAATCTATATGTCTGTGTGTACATATGCATAAATCATACTCCCTCTGTTTCTAAATATTTGTAGTTTAAAATTTTTGCACACAAATTAAAAAACCATACAAATCTCATTTAATTTATCTCTTTCCTATAAAAACATCATTAATTACAACTAATCCAACCAATAAAAAATATGATGTAAAATACAATTGGTTAAAACTATTAAATACATTTAATGTTTGCATAGAAAAGTAAAAACAACACTTATATTGAAAAAAATAAAAAACCTTTAAACTACACTTAATTAGAAACAGAGGGAGTAATACGGATCTACGAGAAAAATTTAGTGAAGTCGCGGTCGAAGGACCTTAGGTTGGTGGCTAGACCATTTCGTTCAAATCAATCCCACTTTCTTTCATCAAGATAACAAAGATTCACAAACATCCTTACCAAATGATACAACCAAATGACCAACCAAATGATAAAAACTACCTAAGGTCTATCATCAAGTTTTTATAAGTTCTATTTATCACTTAATATCACAATGGTGCATTCGAGAGGATACAACCAAATGACCAATACACATGTATTTTTAACTGCTTGTAAGTATCACATATCTCATGATTTTAAAACAAAAATATTGATTTACTTGTTTATTATTATTATTATTTTTTCTATACTTATTTGGTTTGATAGTAGATGTTTTTATATATATTTAAGATATCATTTTATATATCTTGAGACTGTATTTATACCTCTCTTCTTTATTCTACAAACTACCTGTCAAAATAGTTGGTTTTGAAATGTAACATTGGTGATGATTTTTCTTTTGTCTTTAAATGTAACTTTGGATGACAAAATTCAGTAATAATAATGGGCCTGAGGTTATGAATATAGAATTCCACTTTATCACATTGGACCCAAATTTGCCATGATATAATATAAAACGACGTGGTATCAAGTGTTCAGTGAGTGTGAGTCCTCCGACACGAATAATCTAGAAAATTTTACTAAGACTAGTGTCAGTATTTTTCTACCACACTCGTCGCCTTGCTTTACGCTTTATTCTCTCTTCTTTAGCTTTTTATTTCTTCAGCAAATCTGATTTCAAAAAAATTTCATCGAGGAAACTGAAAAAAAAAAATGAGTGACGGGAGGAGGAAGAAGAGCGTGAACGGAGGTGCACCGGCGCAAACAATCTTGGATGATCGGAGATCTAGTCTTCCGGAAGTTGAAGCTTCTCCACCGGCTGGGAAACGAGCTGTTATCAAGAGTGCCGATATGAAAGATGATATGCAAAAGGAAGCTATCGAAATCGCCATCTCCGTTAGTCTCTCTTACTCTCTCTTCGTTGTTTATCCGATTTTGTTGTGTACATTTTTCGGATGTAGGGATTTGTTATCCTGATCTTGAGTCTTAGGGTATGAGTGATACTAACTGTTCCCTGGGATTTGTTTTTGGAAGTACTCACTTAGTTATCTCTGGAGTTCGATTTCAACTTAGTGTTGTTCTCTCCAAGTCTCAATTTGTTGATCTGAAGGTTATTGTGTACGGAACTAGATTTGATTTCCTGTAACCTTTTCCTTGATTAAACGGTGTTTTTGAATTGCCTAATCAATTGGTTCAACTAAGAGTCTGGTGAATTGTCTATGGAGTGATTATATGTGTACTCTGATAGATAAGGATTTGCATTCTGAGATTTGCTTTTGCAGGCGTTTGAGAAGTACAGTGTGGAGAAGGATATAGCTGAGAATATAAAGAAGGAGTTTGACAAGAAACATGGTGCTACTTGGCATTGCATTGTTGGTCGCAACTTTGGTTAGTTCCCTCCTCTCCTTCGCTTAATTTCTCCTTAAGGTGGCATTTTTCGATGAAAAGTTCTCAGTTAGGAATAGTGATTTCTTAGTAAGTATATCTAGTTTTGGACATGTGATCCTCTTTGGCTCATTTTTGAGTTTTGCTTCTGTGAATCTTTGAATCTCGTCTGGTTAATAGTGAATCATTTCAATGGTTTTTGGTTTCTTCTCTGTCTTAACTAGACTTGCTTTGGAAAAAGGTTGTTCTTCTTGCGGTGAATGGTTTTTGTGCGCTTAGTGTTGGATAAAGTTACGGGTTTAGTCCCTGTGACATTGACATAAGTTCCCAAACTGCAGATAAATAAGATCTCGGTACCAATCAAACTAGGACACTAGGTATTAATCCTCTGAAGCAATTTAGTAGCCTGCAATAGGATGTGTTGATCTTGATCTTATAACCTAGTTACCTTCATGGAATACATTTTGCCTTGTTCAAATCTTCTTATGTACTTCAGTATTGAATTTACTGTTTCTGTAAGCATCACTAAGTACCACTCCCCTAGCTCCACTGTTCTTGAATTTAAGATTTCTCTTATCTCACCAAAAGTCGTTGCGGTTTTTAGTCATGTGCATAAGATGATATCTCAACAGAAGTGATACATCTCTGAAACCATACTGGCTTCTATTATTCATCTGCAGAATCTTTCACATTCGAAACTTATTCAACCATATTACTCTTTTCTTGCAGGTTCTTATGTAACGCATGAGACAAACCATTTCGTTTACTTCTACCTCGACCAGAAAGCTGTGCTGCTCTTCAAGTCGGGTTAAGAATTTGAAAACCAAGAAAACTCATTGTGATGTTCAGTCCCATTATCATCATCACGTTGTAGCTAGTTTCTTGTAATTTGTATGTATGTGTTGCTTCTAAGGCTTTTAACCGAACCAAATTTGGAGAATAAACCCTATAAAAAGTCTTTTAGTACATGTCATGCATCTTCAAATGTAAATTTGATTTCACCAGATCTAAAACTCAGCTTTGATAAATCAGATATTCCGGTTTCTTCATTCATTGATCAAAAATCCGTCCAATTGATATCTTAATTCTGAATTTTCAAATTCTTGGAACAAAATTCCGGTTTAGAATTTACAAATCACGCAAATTCTCATAATTTGTTATTTTCAAAGTTTAAGGGTCTTACATGTGAAAAAACAGAAGTTTGGGATTGAAATAGTAAATTCTGTTTTGGAAGTGATTCAATCACAAAATTACAAAAGTTACCGAATTCCATTTCTCCACGATTCTGACCAAAAAAAGGAGAAGGAATAAGAGAAAAGTGAGTTTGTTGTTTGTATCGATCAGAAAATGGCGACGTCGATGATACAGAGGATGTTCAAGCAAGGGACGAAGATCGTCTGCGTCGGCCGTAACTACGCCGCTCACGCCAAAGAACTAGGCAACGCCGTCCCCAAGGTTCTTCAACAATCTCATCTCTTTTAGAAATCTATCTGTAATTCAATTGTTACGGAGTTTTTGTTCTTCTCTGTTATAAATCTAAGAGAGGAATTTTTGTTGTTCCTGTTTGAATTGGGAAACAGGAACCAGTTATATTCTTGAAGCCAACATCATCATACTTAGAAAATGGAGGAACAATTGAGATCCCACATCCTTTGGATTCACTTCACCATGAAGTAGAACTCGCTTTAGTGATTGGACAGAAAGCTAGAGATGTACCTGAATCAATAGCCATGGATTACATTGGAGGTATTTCAATGTATAGAAGCTTCTTTTGATTTGTATAATGTTCAATTCTTATCGTTTTTTTGTTTTTGTTTTTGCAAGGATATGCGGTTGCTCTTGATATGACTGCTAGGGAACTCCAAGCTTCTGCTAAGGTAGTAAACCTCTTTTGGTTCATATCAATGGATCTTGTGGTGATTTACTACATGCATACAATGTTCGTTCTATTCTCTTTTTGCTTTGCATTTACCAATTCTTTGGATTAGTCTTAGGTTAAACCCGCACAAATGGTCAAAACATCGATGATATAACTCATTCTTTATTGAAAAGTCTTCTATAAGCTCTATGGATTTTCATATTTGGGATCGTGATTTAGGCTTTTAGGACTGTTTTTAACCACCATTTTTATATAAAACAAAATCATGAATGTGTGGTTTTGCATGAAGGGTAATCTGTTTATTACTTTAGTTTTGTGCTTAAGCATATATCGTGTTTACGTTCTCTTTTTTTTCAGGCATCTGGTCTCCCATGGACGGTTGCGAAAGGACAAGATACCTTCACTCCTATCAGCTCTGTTGTAAGTATTGATCTCAAATCTAGATGTTAATTGCAGCACACTATACCATATGAAAAATGCTACTTTTGTGCTGTTTGATGGACCCATTTATTTCGTTTGTCTGATTGCAATGTGATCAGATTGTAGTATATGCGGTTAGTTTATGACCACAAGTTGTTTGATTTATATGTAGTTAAGACTAGAAAAGTCTTATTGCAGGAGGTCTAATGCTATCATATAGCCAACTTGACATGAGGATCATATGCCCTGTCCTGCTGAGAATCAAAACACTTTTTGATTCTCTAGTTTAAGTTATTTTTTATCTTGTTGCTTTTCTGACATGAGGATCATATGCCTTATCCTACTGAGAATTAAAACTTCTAGTTTACATTTTGTCTCTTCTGTCCCTTTTCAGCTGCCAAAGGCGATGGTGCGTGATCCCGATAATCTAGAACTTTGGCTCAAGGTTTGTCCCTCCACCACATTTTTTGTTCTGTTGTCACTTAAAAAGTCATTTCCACACTTAAGAATTTGCAGGGACTAAACTGAATCTAATATGTGACAGGTTGATGGTGAAACAAGACAGAAGGGTTTGACCAAAGATATGATATTCAAGGTCCCCTACCTCATTAGCTACATAAGTTCTATAATGACCCTTTACGAAGGAGATGTCATCTTGACAGGTATCTACTTATAACTTCTGTTTGTTTTCCCACCTTAAACCATTCTGAACTTATAGGACAACAATCCCTTCAACTTATAGGCACACCAGAAGGTGTTGGACCTGTAAAGATAGGTCAGAAGATAACGGCCGGAATCACCGGTCTATCTGAAGTTCAATTCGATGTGGAGAGGCGTGTAAAGCCCTTGAGCTAATAAGTGGTTTTATTTATCTTTCATACAAAAATGTCAATTTTATAAAAGCATCTCTAAAATTTTCATCACTTACTGTGTTTCCTAAGGAAGGGAGAAATAAAACTCGTTACTCATTTTATTTGTAATCTCTATAACAATGGCTCTAAGACCGGTTTAAATTGTTTATATGGGAGAGTATTTGTAAAGTTGTGATATTTACTGTTGGAATCAGCAAATTTTGATATATTGTCGTCTACAGCTACACGACTCCAACATTCCCATTAATCCTGAGTTATGTATAATACATACAACTTGTATGATACAAGTGAGCTTAAGAGAATACGAAACAAACTATCCATGACTAGTCAAGATAACACAGACCACTGAAGAATAATAAACACATGGGCTCAAGTCGTGGGCTATTAAGAAAACTAATAATGATGGACCCTAGTATATAAGCCTAAGAAGCCCAATCGTTAATATCACTTTACTGTTCAATTCCAACAGTGATTTCTCTTCACTGTAGTTTTGTAAAGATTGCATTTTTATCTGTTTTGAGTCTTTTTGCTTTTTTATCTCAATCGTCTCTCGTAGCAGAAAAATGTCAGAGAAAGGAGGCAAGGGGCTCAAATCCTCTCTCAAGTCCAAAGATGGTATGTGTATTTCCCACTCTGTTTCTTTGTTGTTTAACATTACTTTCCTCGAGATTCGTTTCTCAGTGTCTAGGGTTTTTGTTGCAGGAGGGAAGGATGGGAGCTCAACAAAGCTCAAGAAGGGTAGAAAAATCCACTTTGATCAAGGTTTAACCTTTTTTGATTCTCTTCATTTGATTTCGCATTCACAGTCTGAAGCTTTTTTTCCTTTTTTGATTTGATAAAAATGTCATCTTTTTAATGAATGTGCAGGGACTCCACCTGCTAATTACAAGATTCTCAATGTTTCTTCTGATCAACAACCATTTCAGAGTTCTGCTGCTAAATGTGGGAAAAGTGACAAACCTACCAAGTCTAGCAAAAACTCTCTGCATTCGTTTGAGCTCAAAGGTTTGTGAAATCTTCCCTCTTTGCTTGTGAAGGGCCTTGGTTCGTTCTGGTTCTGTGATTTGATCTTTTGCTGTGTGATGATTGGTCTTTGTAGATCTTCCTGAGAATGCTGAATGCATGATGGACTGTGAAGCTTTTCAGATATTAGATGGAATTAAGGGACAATTGGTTGGCTTGTCTGAAGATCCGTCAATTAAAATTCCTGTGTTAGTAATCTCTTAACACAACATTTCTCTATGCTGTGGAAAGTCTCTGGCTCTCTTTTAACATGTAGTTTTTGTTTATTCAGATCTTATGACAGAGCATTGGCTTATGTTGAGAGTTGTGTTCACTACACAAACCCTCAATCTGTCAGAAAAGTCCTTGAGTATCCTTTTGGCTGTGCTCAGGCTCCATTGGATTAGATTCGTTTCTCATTCTGTATAATTTCTTATTGTGTGTTTTCAAACTTAACTGAATATCAGACCTCTGAAAACGTATGGTATCTCTGATGGCGAGGTAAAGAGCTTACTACAAGCATTTGAGTCCAAAGCTTTATCATTCTTTTCTAATGCTGAGTTGTTATATGCAGATGTGTGTTATTGCAAATGCTTCTTCAGAGAGCGTAGATGAAGTTCTTGCCTTTATTCCATCGCTGAAGGTGAGGCCTTTAGAACTACCAGAGTCTGACTCTGATGTGTGTGTTGTTATTCTTTGAGATCTTAATTAGCTTTGGGACTCTTATCAATCCCAGACTAAAAAAGAGGTGATCAATCAACCTCTACAAGATGCATTGGAGGAGCTATCCAAGCTGAAGAAATCGGAATGATGAGCAGCAGACTGCTGCAGTGAATGGTTCAATGCTAGGAGTAGTTTGCAGGTAGACATCATAAAATGTAATTGCGTCTTTGCCTTTCTCAACATTAACCAACCTGTGCAATGGCAATGGCAACTTTTGTCTAGTTTGGTCATTGGCACTTTCTATCACTAGTGTGATTTAGTATATTGCTAGGGAATCGTCTGTATTTATCGTTGACAGTAGTATTTCGCATCTGAAGACACCAAAATCCTTCATTTCGTGTTCTCATATGGGAATCTTAGAAATCTGACTTGAATGGAATCGGCCTAGCTAAAAAGGGAAAATATATAAAAAAAATTGTTGTTGTTTGAGAATCTTATTATCACGCTTGGCTATATTGGAAAATAAATTAAATTACTTGTTATCTTATAGACTTCCATTATTCTTCTTCTAAATGCATATTTTCGTTAAAATATATATAAAGTTTGAAACTCTCCATAGGTTTAAGTTTTCCATTTTCATTACGATACCTTGGTGGAATGAATACTTTACATTTTCATTCTTAACGAGATTACAATGTATCAGAAGATGTTAAGCCGCCAAAAAAATCAGCCGGTTTATAGACTTCCATTATTTCTTCTTCTAAATGCATATACTGTATATTTATTTAATAGTCTTTCATAGACTTCCATTATCTTTATAGTTTATACTAAATATTGGAATTTTCCATATATCAAATTTTCTATTTTAGTTTTTTTACGATATCTTAATTAGTGGAATGCTTATTTTCCATTTTAATTGAGATTACCATATATGAGTGTATATATATATACACACAGTGAGACACATAGATGTATAGGAAATTAAAGACAATTATCGTAGCAAGGTTTTTTGAAAATCTCACAGAAGAAAACTTTTTTGACAAAAGGATCGATCACAATGTCGCTGTTACGTTTTGCTATACTTTGCATAATTTTCGTTTCCCTCTTTGGTGTGCATGAATGTAAGTATATTTATAAGTCTAGTTATTGGCTTACTGCTTTCGATCACCACCACCATCAATCTATTATAATCATCGATGTCTAATAATTGTGTTTCGTATATAGGTGAAAACGTGGAGGCTTCCGTGGAGAAAAGATAAATGTACCCGCTCATCCATGTTACCATACTTTATGTGGAAGCATGATACGCAACTGTTATTGCTGCCTTGGAAAAAAGTTTGATTACTGCTCCCCAAACCAACAAAACTGTTTGTTTAGATGCGAGGAGGTTAACCGGATTCCAGATTTCCCGAAGACAAACGGAGTAAGCAAAGGATTAGGGCCCCCAATCTATTTATTTTTCTTAGGACAATTTATTTATTTTGTTTTAGGTTTATAGTTTATTTACGGGTGTTTAATTATAAAACCCTCGACTAATAAATTGTAAGAAAATCCTTCAATTATATATTTAGTGAAAAACCACTCAATTTTACTATTACACATATTTTTGAGGATTTCGTCTATAAGAACATCAAAGTGAAGGATTTTATCAACTGTATGCCCTAATTCTAAATGTTGGCGCTTGATACACATATAAGCAAGAGAATGTAGAAGCATAAAAGTTGGATATTCTTCCAAGAGTCTAGAAACAGAAGAGACCAAAAGAAGGAAACTTGATGGTTTGTGTAGCATGTAACAGAACAGATGATTAACCACGTCATGCTTGCAATTGAACAAGTGACAAGAAGAACACAACTGAATAGGCTAAAACATGCAAGAAAACGATTTCTATAGAAGGAAGAAATATAACGCTTTAATCGTTTTCGTTTGTGACAAATAAAGCGTTTTATTTGCTCTGCCCTTTCACATGATAAGGAAGATGTATATAACTCTTTATTCCTTTTTGTTTGTGATTTCTAAATACAATTTAGCTCTAAAAAGTAAGAAAATAGTCGTGAATGTGTTTACTTATCTCGTCAGGCCTTTCCTCGTGGATAAAATGACCGACGCCTTTAATTACCACAACTTCGTCCAACAACGGGACATGGCTCTTAAACCGGCCATCGTGGATGTACTTCTTGCTACCGGGAATGTGATATGTCAGATCTTGGTCGCCGATTATGAACTTAACCGGAACTTTCACTTTAGCGTTTGATAGTGACCCCATCAGCTCCCATGTTCTGCAAAGAGCAAAGAAAGAAATGTGACACTAACATAAAGATCTTGATCCGAGTTTTATGTCTGAAAATTGTGATTACACGGATCCAAAATCTAAATCAAAGTTCAGCGTCACCAACTTATATAAACACACAATTACAAAGAGGCCACTCAATGACGATGGCTTTATAAGAAGCATTTACAATCACAATAACCCTTCTGATCTTACATAAAGACTAAAGGACTCCATTTAACAGGGCAGGCCTAATGAATTAAGAATAAACACTACCTCAACTATTGCTCAAAGATATACATGCAAATGCATCTGGGTCCTGAATGAATTCAAGCAAGTTTTATAAGGCTTAAAATAAACAAGCGATTCGAGAGTAGCAGAGTCTATACCGGTCCATATTTCGGTAGTAGTTTACTGGTCCAGTGAAGCCATTCTTCTCATACTTTGACACATAATATTTGACATCTGAATCAGTTAGCCAAGAGGGAAGTGAAACAGAGTCATCATAGCGTTTTCCTTTAGGTAGAAGAATAGGACCAGGGTTACGATATGTTAAGAACTCTAAGAGACATCGTTCCGTGCCAACCTTAGCAAATTCCGACTCTATTTCCCCATATTCCTACAAAATATATAATCCCACCAGTTAGAAAACAGTCCTAATGTCTATTCATTCACCAACAATGCACACATGAATCTTGATGAGAATTTCCAAAAGCTACCAAATATAATCAGATCAAACCACCACAACCAAAAGATACATTCAAAACTGATTTAAGTGCATTGATCTCTTTCTAATGACTAATCTCTTCTTCAAACATCCAAAATCAGCAATACTCAAATGTTTATCAACAATCTAGTTACTACTGTGTTTTACTAACAAAAGCGTGATTAACACCAAATTCCAAACACATTTCAAATGTTGAACACCAAAGATTCATTAGAATCAAATTCAAGATTCATAAACCTGGAATCTGCAGATGTAGTAGTCATCTCCATAGAAAGCTTTAAACGTCGAGGTTGGTTTCCGTTTAGGATTCCAAGGATCAAACACCACACTCATGTTAACCAAAGCTTTAACCCTATCCGGTCGAAAAAGACAGAGATGCCAAGCGATAATAGCGCCCCAATCATGTCCCACTACGAACACCTTTTCCCGATCTCCAACCACGGCGTCGATCAATCCAATCAGATCTCCAACCACGTGGAGACTTGTGTACGCGTCCACACTCTCCGGCGCGTCGGTGTCTCCGTAACCACGAAGGTCCGGCGCTATAGTCCGGTAACCTAACGAAGATAGTGCCACCATCTGATGCCGCCACGTGTACCAAAGTTCTGGAAATCCGTGGAGGAATAGTATCACCGGAGGTCGGATAGCTCCGTTCCCGGCGACGGAGGGGCTTTTCTCGGCGACGTGCATAGTGATTCCATTAACCTTCACAAAACTATGATCAAACGTAAGATCCATTCGTAGTGATGACTGATGATGAAGACGTAGAAGAAGAAGAGATGATCCAAATCCCAAATTTGGAGGAAAATTCTTAATTTCATATTAATCGGTCCGATCAAGATTAAATCCGGTTTACTCCGATTTTCCCGGTATTTATTGGACATAAGATTTTCACTAACCGGTAAAACACACGAATGTTATTTTTGTTTTATTTAACGATTCCTTAGTTTATGATTTTAAAGGAACTTGTGAAAGAAGTTGTGAATGTGTTGATTGATCACGTCAGGGTTTTCTTCGTGTAGGAAATGTCCCAATCCTTTGAGCACGACGGTTTCGTCTAACAATGGTACATCTCTCTTGAAACCGCCACCGTTGATGTATTCCTTAGCCCCCGGAAAATTGTACGTCAAATCCTGATCTCCGATTATGAACTTCACCGGTACACGGATCTTAGCACCGGTCCATGGTGCAGTCAGCTCCCAATTTCTGCGAACCGATTGGTTAAAATATGAAAATTATGTGATGATACTATTGAACCGTGTGGTGATTAAACGTACCGGTCAATGTTGCGGTAGTAGTTAATGGGTCCGGTGAAGCCTTTGTTTTCGTACTTAGTGACGTAATAATCAAGGTCTTCTTGTGTTAACCACAGTGGTAACGCAGACGCAGCGTTTTCTGAGCGTTTGAAATATTTGTCTTTGGGGAGATTGAGCGGTCCAGGGGTTTTGTATGTGAGGAACTCTTTTAACACATTCTCTGTTCCCAACTTCTTGAACTCTGTCTCTATCTCTCCAGCTTTCTTAATTACAAAATAATCACTCATAAATGTTACTGTTATATAAAAAATTAAAAACGTAATCAAATTCACTTGTCATTCAACTGTATAATATTTATTTAAATTTCTTACTTTAAAATCATATTATTCGTTTTCTCCTCTTTTATATGATTCCATTGATCTTTCTTTCCATCGAACTAACCAAACTTATTGATTTGGTATACGGTCCTAATTTTAAAGATTAGGGCAGCAAATTAATTACCTGAAATCTGCAGACATAATAATCATCACCGAACACGTGTCTCAGTGTCGGAACCGGAACTCGAACAGGGTTCCTCGGAGAGAAGAGTACGCTCATGTTGACCAGAGCCTTGACTTTCTCAGGTCGGTATTGACACAACTGCCACGCAATCATCGCTCCCCAGTCATGACCAACAACAGAAACCGCCTTGTCTCCGCCGGTCACGGCGTCGATTAGTGCGACCACGTCTCCGACCACGTTTAAGTAAGTGTAGTCTTCAACTTTCTCTGGCGCTTCTGTGTCTCCGTACCCACGAAGATCCGGCGCGATCGTACGGTATCCCAAGGAAGAGAGCGCAACCATCTGGTGTCGCCACGTGTACCAAAGCTCCGGAAATCCGTGGAGGAAGAGTATGATCGGATCTTCTCCGGATCCGGATCCGGGTTTCTCCGCCACGTGCATGTTTATGCCATTTACCTTTAGGGTTTTGTGTTCTACGCCGTCGAGTCTCGACTTCTCTGGTCGTTTTGTTTGATTGTCGGGTAATGTAGAGAAATGGGTAGTTGGATTTGGGTTTTCCCCAAGAAAACGACGGAGTCTGAGAGGAAAATGGTGTCGGAATCGTGAAAGTGAGAGTTTTCTACACAAGAAGAACATGTGTAGTTTGATGTGTTTGGCTGCGAGAAGACGTTGTGTGGATAAATCTCCGGTCGTTTAAGAATACCGAACCAATGGTCCAATCAAATGTGTATGTATAAAACTGTAAAGCAGATCACAAGGAATATAAAAGAAGAAGGTAATCAACAAATTATTCGAAAGTGTTTCAGATTTTTTTTTGTATTTCTTTCGAAAAGAAAGCCAAATTCTTAGAGTGGATACAATAATGTTAGGATTTCTTTTGTATTTCTTTTGAAACGAAAGCCAAATTCTTAAAGTGGATACAATAATGTAAGGTCTAGGAGGATACATCTAAATAGTAGGTATATCAACCTTTTTGCTTGATGGTTAGGTTTGGTATCATCGTTTCTTCTTTAGTCATTTCATCACTTACCTTCGAATGCTAGCTAAACCGGCATTTGCGTGTCACCCGGAAAATCTATGTGTCTAATTATTCTTTTTTTTTTTTCATTCGTTTCAAAAACTATTGAAACACGGACCGATTAAACAACGTGAGAGTGGAAATAATAGAAAATTTATGTCGAAAACTAATGATATCAGTCAATCTAACGAATTGTGTATATAGGTTTGGTGAAGTCAGGGAAAATCAGACCGGCAGTTCAATTAATTGAGTTAAAAGTTAAAACCCATGTAGAAATAATTATTTTTTTTATGTTTAAGATAAACAATAAATATGTTACCTGTGTTGATAAAACAAAAATTTGTTACGTTTATATGGTTAATAATATAACACATGTTTTGTTTGGTTAAGAATATAAATTTATATGTAAGATTTTCTTTAATGAATAGATCGGATTGTTTCATCAAAAGCACATCCTAAGAGAGTTGCAAAAACCCACTAAAAACTAAATGCGAACCAATCAATTGAATTAATCGACTAGTCCAAAGCCAAAAAACCCAATTGAAAAAGATGAAGAGGCCAGAAGCGACATACTCCAACCAACGTGCACTGGAGCAACGTACTCCATACCACATAGCAGGAAGCCAATGCCCGATGGACCAACTCATACGTGCTACCACGATGGAAGATCGATAATAAGTGGTCGAGCCATGCATCCAAAGATTTGGGGTCGAAATACAACGAAAGTAAAATCTTATAGATATTACATGGAAAATTATATCATCCCGGAATAACATCCAAAATAATATATATAAAGCTCAAAAAAGCTCTTAACCGTTAGAACCTCAAGCTCTAATGACAACATTCTAAAGGGTTTTTGGAAGAGTCCACATAATGTCCCAAGTGACATTGACCGTCTCTTGCGTACAAGTTTTTTTTTTTCGCTAAAAGGTTAATATCATATAAATGAAAGAGAATTTGGGATTACATTTTGATTACCAAAAGAGATAGATCCTTGGGAAAAAAAAGTTAAGAAAACAAGGAAATATAAGTAAGTAGGGCATTCTTACTGAGCCTCAATGAGTACGTACAAGTTTGATAATCTCCACAGTCGGATATTATGAGTAATCTGCACAAACAACAATTATTACAATTAATATTTGAAGATTGTTAAGAAAACAAATTGACAATAAAAATTTAGTACCAATTGGATTTTTAATTGCCTAATAATATATTTTTCTTAAAAAATCATTTTAAAAATAATTAAATAATAATAACTACAATATTTAAAAATTATATTATCTAAATAATTAAAACTATCAAAGTATTTTCCTTTATTTTTCTTAATAATTAATCTTTATCATAATTTCTTAACTACATAGTACTAATTTTATTTTATTTTATTTATTAGCACAGATTTATTTACTTATTTAGTTTTTTTTAGTATGTGGAAGTTCAAGTCTAAAGGCTCTATATTTTCCGGAGGCGGATTTATTTCCTTCAATAGGCTTTCTCATTTAATACTTGTTTCATACTTTACCTTTCTTACACAATTAAAATTATCTTCTCCTATAAGTATACTGACTCTCATGATCCATTCAAAACGACTAGCGTTAAAGGATTTAAACATTTGTTTCCCTGTTTTCCCCGAATTATACCTTTCTTATACAATTAAACTTATCTATTTTGTTGTAATCTAGAATTTTACATGTACTGTATATGTATACCCATAAGTACATTGACTTGAGATTCAGTTCATGAGCCATTCAAAACGACCACGACCAGCGTCAAAGGCTGTGAGGAAGATGGCGCAAATGTTGCTACGAAGGGATCTATTGATGGTCGGTGTTTGCTTGGTCGTTGCCGGATTCTTGAGTTTGGTGATCTACCAAATTGGTGTTTATCCACTACAACTGTTTCTCCACTTCTCCGATGATGTCGTTAGTATTCTTCTCCGATCACCTTATCATCTTTGATCTATCATGTATGTATGTGTATATTTGTTTTTGAATATCTATTTTTTCTATACTTTTACAAATCCTCTTTTTCAACTTTTGCTTATTTTTTCCTACCAAAAAAAAAAACTTTTGCTTATTTTTTTCTCTTTCTAATCTCTTTTATAAAATCTTTGAATTTAACGGAATCATAGGTTTTTTTTTTCTTACATACCATTCGCTTATGATTCCAACTAATTTGTATGTGCTGCTGTACAATTAACTTTAACTTTAAATCAGTTTTATTTGCTCAAATTTTCTTGTTATTAATTGGTTTTTCATTTTGGCAAGTACTCTTCCTTTTACCACTGTATGAGTAGCTTAAAAAGGAACGAAACGAAAATAAACAATTATCTGTTCTTGAATCTTGTTTTTAATTATTGGACAGCATCATCAAGAAGATCTGAAAAAATTGGGGAAAATTTTGACGGAAGCAGCGACGGAGGATAAGACGGTGATAATAACCACCTTAAACAAGGCTTGGTCTGAGCCGAACTCCACGTTTGATTTGTTTCTCCACAGTTTTCATGTCGGAAAAGGGACTAAGCCATTACTCCGCCACCTTGTGGTGGCGTGCCTCGACGAGGAGGCCTATTCTCGGTGCTCAGAGGTCCATCCCCATCGCTGTTATTTCATGAAAACGCCAGGAATTGATTTCGCTGGCGATAAGATGTTCATGACGCCGGACTATCTCAAGATGATGTGGCGTCGTATAGAGTTTTTGGGTACTTTGTTAAAGCTGAGATATAACTTTATCTTCACGGTACCTATCTTTCACTCTATTTGTACTTCATCTTTAATATGTCGTTGATTTTGGTTTGTCAACATTTGCATATTGTTGATTAGTGTGACAAAACCAGATGATATATATAGGCTTTGAATCAAATTAGGAGGATTATTGTGTAACCCCGTGGGTAATATTAAAATCATTAGTAGTTGATGACTTCATCTAATTATGGTTAGGGAAGTAGGGTTCTTCAAGTCTCTGTGACAATGATTTTAATATTGGTTGGTCACTGTTAACGTTCATTAAATGGAAATATACATGCGTCTTTTATAGACCCTAGGTAGCAATTAGTCAAAATTTGGTGCAAGTAAAAACGAATGAATTGGTAGAAGATGTAGAATTTGATGATTCATAATGTTTTATTAACATATGGTTAATGTGTGTAGGACATAGATATAATGTGGTTTCGAGATCCATTTCCTCGTCTATCTAAAGAAGTCGATTTCCAAATCGCTTGTGATCGTTATAGTGGAGATGATAAAGACATCCACAACGCTGTCAACGGTGGTTTCACTTTTGTTAAAGCCAATCAACGAACCATCGATTTCTACAACTATTGGTACATGTCGAGGCTGCGATATCCGGATCGGCACGATCAAGACGTGCTGGATCAAATTAAAGGTGGTGGGTACCCTGCAAAAATTGGACTCAAAATGAGGTTTCTCGACACAAAGTACTTCGGAGGATTTTGTGAGCCAAGTCGGGACTTGGATAAAGTTTGTACAATGCATGCCAATTGTTGTGTAGGATTAGAGAATAAAATTAAGGATTTGAGACAAGTGATTGTGGACTGGGAGAATTATGTGTCTGCAGCGAAGACAACTGATGGTCAAATAATGACATGGCGAGATCCGGAGAATTGCATGAAGCAATGGTGGTGGAGAAACAAAAACAAAACAAGTATTGAGTGAAAATTCAAAAGAAAACTATTTAAATATTATGTTGTTTATCAAAAACTTATATCATTCTAAATTTTTGTTACTATGAATAACATAAGAAAGTTTTTTTTTTGTTTTGGTAGTATTTTCGTAAATAGGTGAAATTGGTAAAAGGTTAGAGAAACACCATGACATCTTTACCATTTGGTGTGGACGAGATGAGCCAAACCCTACTAGATGCATCATTAAAAATACGTAAGTCAACACCACCTTTCTATATTTCTCTATCATCAAAAATGTTATTGTTATATACATGATTAAGATCCTATGAGATTATTTTGCTCCATCTTTTTGATCTCTATACGGATTGTCGTTGTAGATTGTATTCAGTGCTCGAATCTCCCCTTGCAAGTTTTCAATTTGGAACTAATGTCAAACCATCTTTTTCAGCTGACAATGTTTTTATGTCAATTGTAGAATATATAACGATGTTCTATTATTGTTGAGTCTGTTCCTGTTCAAAACAATAAAGTTTAGGTACTCTATTTTTGAAATTTATTGTTGTATTTTAGCTTAATATTATTTTTAAAATACATTAATATGCAATAGAAAATAATCTTCTTCTTACAATCCAGAGAGAAATCAAATATTGATAACATGAGATTTTAAATAATATTTAATATTCATTAACAAAAACTATAAATGATATAAAAACTATACCTCTATAATAGCTTGGCATGCAGTATTTCAAACTAGTCATCTTTGACCATTTTAAACTAAAAGTAGATAATAAAAGCTCAAATCACACAAAACTCCAGGAAAGAAATCAACCAAACAAAACACATATGTAAGAGAGAAACAATAAAAAAAACAGTCAACATTGGTGTCTTGGAAATCACAAGTGTCCCATAACTCATTCTTCTCTCTCACACGCCATTACTAAAACCCCTAAAATCTTCATTCACTTCTCTAACCCAACAACACACTATCTCTCATTTCTCTTCAAAAAAAAAAAAAAACCNNGAAAC
>Ga0041059_1000571_pt1 | contig 28332 bp, 25 predicted proteins | sample AraColnosormetaG_FD_56232 | JGI IMG/M metagenome (GOLD analysis project Ga0041059, IMG submission 56232) | Arabidopsis roots microbial communities from North Carolina, USA - Col MF nosort | ecosystem: Host-associated > Plants > Roots > Unclassified | place: USA: North Carolina | collected... | reverse complement strand
ACAGTAATGGTTTTTACTTTTTTTTTTTTATTACAATTAATGTTTGAATAATCCGGTTGAATGATATCGTTAATCCGCTTACATTAATTTCCGATGATTGTTGTTACAAAGAAATAAATAGAAACTGGAAGCATCATCATAAAAATAAACAATAAATAGTGGACCGACCCCATGAAAAAATAATGAGGACAGAAATAAAAGGAAACCAAGTCTGAAACACAATGATTGATTAATCACTTATAAGGCCTAAACTCACTTTTCCTAGTTTTGCCCTTCTTTTAGCTCATCAACAGAGAGAGAGATAGATCCATGGAGGGTCTTCAAAGATCAACAATCTCTTTCCGCCGTCAGGGATCTTCCGGTATAGTGTTTGACGATCGTCTCATCGCCGAACTCAACAAATCGGGAAACAACGAGCAGAAAGACGAAAGTCAACGCGACGAACAACCTAAGCCTATGTCGGAAAGCTCTGAACAGGTCAAACCAATCGATGAGAAAGACAAGCTTAGACCGATTAAAACCGGTGGAGGAGCACCAGGAGGAATAGAGAGGAGTCGATCTAACGGTGGAGGAGCTCAACGACATCATAGAACAACCGGAAGAGTTTCTCCGGCAGTGGACCCGCCGTCTCCGAGAATTTCGTCATGCGGTTGTTGCTCTGCGTTTGGAAAGAATCCGCCGGGGAAGAAAGTTAATCCGAGGAAAAGGCCGCCGAAACGTAGATCGAGGTAGGCGTCAGGATTAATAATATTCATGAGGAAAAAATAGTATACACTGTCTTTCATCTTTCTTCTTCTTCTTTTTTGTATGTGTGTGTTCTTTGTTATAAAAAACTTTAAATTTGATTTTTCGATTTGATCAACAGACTCTGGTTATTTGTAAATTATCTGTCTTTCTTTGTTTTCGGACAATTTCCCATTTCTGTACAAAATCAAACTTTCCGATTTGGTGATTCTTCTTCCTTCTTGGCGAATTATCTGATTAAGTGATTTCAGTATAAAACATTTTGAGAAAAATCAAACAACGTTCAAGTCCCTTCCGATGGCTCACTGACTAATCCTCTAGGGTTTCGAATCTGGCAGAGAAGGCGGCGGATCGTGACCAAGAAAAGATAAATCAATCTGCTTTGATTGGAATTAGACGGCTCTGATGTGATGTTTTGATTTAATATTAATATTCGTATCTCAAATTATATACTTACTGGACCCGCCGAGGGGGAGGGCCGTTTCACCGCCGCATTAAACGGCTACGACACCGTGTCTTGTCCGGAGTAAGCATAACATCACATTACCATTTGTAGAATAGCTGTCTTTAATTGTACTAATATCTTCTGTCTTCAAGTTATAATATTTTATTAAATGAAAATCTTTCAATCCATTACCAAACCCGAAAAAAGAACCCTCTTTCCGACAAAGTTTCATCTTTGAAATTATTTGAGTCAAGCTCAATCTAGAAGAGTTTTAGTAAAGAATCAAAACAGAAGATTACAACTTTTGTTGAAGAATCTGTCATTGAGGTCCGAGCTTAGGGCAGCCCTCAGCTAAAGGCAAGTCCAAGTTGTCGACTGTCCTAAAAGTGCGTGGTACCATCTTATCAACGTAAAGATTACCATCCAAATGATCACACTCATGTTGCAAAATCCTAGCTTGCCAACCTGAAGCATTCACTTCAATCCTCTTTCCTTGACGATCGTAGCCCGTCACTACCACCTCAAGGTATCTCTCCACCGCAGCTCTGAATCCATCAACACTCAAGCATCCTTCAAAGAAAAGAGCTTTCTTGTTGCTTCTCTCCTTGAGAACCGGATTCACCATCACCTAACCAAAACCCCCAAACTTCAACATTTTTGTTCTAATCGAAAATTGTAACAACTCTTAAGCACTCTGATTCTATTATTTACCATGAGATCAAAATGACGTCTTTCTTGAGCAAGAATCTCTTCCTTTGGTGCGTAACTTATATACTCTTTTGTATCTTCCAATACAATAATCTGCATCATTCACCATGAAACACTAATTCAATCATTTGCTTCGAAATGGGTGAAACTAGGAAAAGCATTTATAGACTTACCCTTAAGGGAACACCAATTTGAGGAGCAGCGAGGCCAACTCCAGGAGCCAATCTCATAACTTTAATCATATCATCAATTATCTTCTGAATACGCTCCGACCCGATTTCTCCCGGGTCAACTTCTCGGGCCTTCTCGTGCAGAACCGGGTCACCAGATGCCACTATCTCCGGTAAATCCACTTTCTTTTTCTTCTCACCAAGACCCAATAACCAACCGGCTTTTGTCGACAAAGAGGAGGAAGAAGAAGTAGGCAAATTATACAGCTTACGGTTCAGTAAGTGTGAGGAACCGGGTCTTGAAACGGGGAATCGGATCGAGCGACATGTCACGGCGGCGGAAACCGGAAGTAGACGAAGTGAGACTCTGAAAAGGGTTTCCATGGCCGTCGCTTCGTCTCGGTGGAGTCCCATCGGTCGTCATTTCTTGAAATACGACTCCTTGGGCCTAAAATCGCTCTTTCAGCCTATTATCTTAATAGCCCAATAGAAATGAGATAGTTCTGCTCTTCCTTGGGCCTAATACATAATTGTTTTTCTTTTTGACAACACAGGGATTCTCTATAGAGATAATGTTGTCATAAAACATAATAATTTTGAGTTTGATTAGTTTCCAATATCTGTCCAATACGATTGTGATATTCCTTAGGTAATCTATTACCGTTGCACAAAAAGAAAAGATAATCTATTACATGCATTAACTACCAAAACACTCTTTAATCGTGTGATTATAAATATGCGTTAGTGATGTTATCCGGAGCAATCCACCACCACAGGCCAACTACGTAATAACAAAAATAAATTTAAAAACTGTAATAGATAAATCAAATTTGAATTACCAAATAACATCCTAAACTAGTGGGTTCAAAATCATTAATTTTTATGTTTGGTTATGGCCAATAACGGTTCATAATTAATCAAATTGTAACTCTACCATGTACGTTTGCTTTGAAGCTTCTTATTTTATTTTATTTTGATAATCGCATTATTCTTCGATCACGGCAAATGAATTTTGAACCAATATTCTCTATACATTTTAATAAAAAAAGTATGTGTATCAATATATCATACATGATTCAACGAATCTGCCGAAAACTAATTAGTTCGGTTTAGAGTTAGGTACTTAGGTTATAAGCTAACTTAAGCCACATAATCTCTTTTATTTTATTGTTCTTCTTGGTAAAGAAGAAGCGGTACCGGTTACCGGAGCGGCGACAATGGGAATAGTGGGCGGTGAGTTAACGAGTTCAATCTCCAATGCTTAAGCCGTAATTCGTGTGGTATATAAAAACAACAAAGCCAATTGTTTTGGTTAGTGACGAATGGTCAAATTATATATAACTTTCTAGAATCTTGCATCCTTGTTTCTCCAAATTAACAAATTCAAATTTAATATGTAGTTAGGCAACCTCTTTTACATTTCTTTCAAGCAGAATCTTAGATTTGATGCTATGTTATTCCAATAGTTAATAGAGGATTAACGTATATTTTATTTTTTCTTAAAAAAGAAATATATAAATTATAAAGTAGAGAGTAGAGACGGTGCTTTGTAGATCATTCCTCTCTGACTATGGATGGGTCTCGTATATAACGTTTTTTGTTATTGTTAATAAGTCGCGTGTATAACTTGAGATTCAAGATTCCATTTCTTTTTATTCCTTCAACATTCAACTATGGTTTACGTAAAGAGAAATAAGTCTTCTCCTTTCCTATATGTCTAACTACAGTTTTTTATTAAAAAAAAATAAAAAAAAAAATGAAAATCCCCTATAAATACATAGGTCTCGAGCATCTCCAAAATATAACAATTCACCCTCTCTCCAAAATCAATTAAGGAAACACAAGCACTGTTACACACACATCTCTACCATGAACAACAACAAGAACATGAAGATGATGATGAGTTCCGCAAAAGAAAGTGGTAATGGTACCACTAATATTGTTATTAAAGAGACGATGAATAAGAAGGTGGAAAGGAAGGCATCGATGGACGTGGACAAGAGCGCAGAAGCTTTCATCACAAAGTTCAGAAATCAGCTTCTTCTCCAGCGTCTTGAATCCATTGAAAACATGCTCTCCAAAGGCCCTTAACACTACTTATCAATATACACATGTATTATTTCTTTCTTGTATATATAGTACTGTTATATCTCATGGGATTCCAACGTATGGAAGAATGATTTATGGCTTTCATATATTACTTTAGATCTTCTTTCTTTTAGATGTGGAACTCTATTTCTTGGTATTTATATTACAATATAAGAAATGTAAGGTGTGCCTTAGCAATACAATCTGTATCAACTTTTTCTATTTGGATCAAATTTTTGCAATAGACTTTCTCAATTGAAATTGTGACTTCTAAACAAAAGGGGAATGCGAGAGCCAAACATGTATTGGATGCCTCTACGAACTAGCTTGGAATCTCTTTACAAGCCTTTTTGTTGTTAGACCGTTCAATGTAGATATGAGATTCGTAACATATACGTTAACTTCGAGGGTCTAGAATGCATTTCTTGAGAGAGTGAATAGTCTAGTCTCTTTAGTTGCATTGCACAAAAGAGTTAAATCGAACCAAATACATTAACCAATATACATATATGTAAAACATGATTTCCCTTGATTATATTATATAAGCTTGTGGAGCAAAGAGAATGGTCATTTCCTCGAAGGGAATCACATTCGCTGATTCACATCGGTCTCTTATTGTATATTACACCCAAAACCAAGCACACCAATACACAAACACACACAATATAAAGAAGAAGTGAGCTGTTTATAATTAAGGGTAGACCACTTGGTGGATCTGAGTCTGCGGTTGTGGCTGCACCATCTGGTGGAGTTTGACTCTTGAGCAGGACCGAGCCATTTCTCCTACGAGGGGGACTACGGGGAGGCTATCGCAGTTGCAAATCTCGATCATGAAGCCATCAGGGTCATGGAAGAAGAGCTGGTCCACTTGGATCCCTCCTTCTTCTACTAATGCCCTTACATAATCTATCCCCATTTCCTCCAGCTTCTTCTCCACTACTCCCATACTCTCACACTGCATTTCCATAATTCACAACTCTTATTATTCAGACCAAAATTTCTACTATAATCTTATGTATGCTCAAAAAACAGAGTAACAACTATATACTTGGGATCTCCTCTTGTTAATTGTCTCACAAATTCTTCACACACATACCAAACACAAGATGTTTTGATGCTTAAAACCAAGTGGTTTGTTGTATAATCCTAACTAACATTTCTATTACACAACTATAAAAGTTGAGGATGTTTTGATTCATAAAACAAAATTGTTTGTTGTCAATAATGGAACAATGAATACTTCTGACTCACAAAACTTGACCTCTGAAAACCCCACCTTCTATTGTCCTTTTTTTCTCTCCCTTCTTAACTTATCTCTTGTCATTTTCTCTAGGATATTTTTGTTCTCTCATAAATTCAGTTTCTTTCATTCAATAGTTATCATAAGCCAATTCAAACTATACTAACAAATTCTATCCTAAGGGTCATTTACTTAGGAAACTAACAAATTTTGGATTTTCTTCCTTAATAATAAATAATTCTGAGATTGTGTTTTGCACAAAAGGTTCATAAATATAGAAAAATATCCTAAGACAACATCTAAATACAGAGCTTGTATGAACGTAGATTATGGTTTATGGCTTTAAAAAGCACAAAAGTTTTATTGAAAAAAACAAAAAACAGGGCAAAACTGAGAATTAACACACACGAAAAATTACCTGGAAAGAGATGTGATTATCCTTGGGATTAATCGCAGTTTTCTTGGGAAGTTTCTCTGGTTCTGGGGCACACAGGAGGTGTATTCCAATCCCGTGACCAAACAACCTAGACCCCCCCAAAAAAAAGAACATGTAAAAAAACTAAACTCATTGGTACTTTTTTTGTCCCTCAAAATTCAGATATATTTTAAATAAAATGATGATAAATTACCAAGCGCCTTCAAAATTTAAGGATTCAGGTCTTCGTATCGGGATGAACCCTAACACCTTTTGGTAAAAATTCATAGATTCGTCGACGGATCGGCACAAGACAGAGACATGGTTCAGTGACGTGAGATGCAAAGGGTTTCCTGCGTCTTCCTTCATTTTCCAGAGACAAAGATCCTAAAGAAACAATTATATTAAAAAAAAGTAACGCCGCCTTTGATTAACAATCCAAAAACAATGACGTCCACGTTAATTCAAGCGAGAATGATTGTAATAGTTGCAGGACGTTATTACATGTATGATCTTTATATATAGTTTTGTGTTGTGTAGAAAGAAGGTTAATGGGATAACCACGGAACTTATCTGATGATCAATTACACATGGCTATGCTGTATTTATAGAAAAGCTAGCGTCTTAAGCAAATATGGGTAATTTTTTTTATGAATTTTTAACCTTTCATAATTAAAAAGAAAAAGAAAAACTATTATTTATATTTGGATCATCAACGTACCAAACAAATTCGGCCTATAAGATCTTATTTCTTGTAATAGGTTTAGTCTTTATAAGTTTGAGTGTGACACGTCGATTTAGGTTTTGATAGTTAGATATATTAACAAATTTAACAATGGAAATAAAATTAGGATGTCTATATAGTCAATAATTTCAACTGATATCTAATCTTATCTATTACGTAAAATAGTTCTTTACTACGTAACAGGAATGATTATAAGAAACCTAAGATGGTTGTAATGAACGACAACTAGTCAAGCTAAGTACGTAAATAATTGGGATGATGTGATTGGTAAAAGGAAAAGGTGAAATCAGTGAAATTGGGGCGGTTATATATGAAAAATGTTGTGATTACCTCCCTCAGGTAGTGTCAGGATTAGTTCAACACGTAGGAACTCATACAAGCTGACTCAGACAATCACAACTTTTCCTTAAAAACGATATCAAAGGTAAGATCATATTGGGACACGTCAGCATTTTTAAACGTTACTCGTTTGTTGTTTTTGTGTATAGAATTTGGTCATTTGTTGCCGTGTCCAGTGCAAATTGGGCTGTCCCAATTAACAATTGATATATTTTTAGAATAGTATTTAGACATGTTGCTTTATTATTTATCTAATTCTTAAAAAGTTATAAAAAAATCAGGCATAGCTAAAACGATTTAAACTTTGTTTATGTATATATTGGGATGCTATTTAATTATTTGTTTATATATATATATAAAAAGAATCCTCCGAAAAGGAAAAAAATATGTTAGAGCATGCCTATTGGTGTGATATCCATAGTATCTCCTTAATTAAGATACTACTATTTTAATATTATTTAATCTTAAAATTTTCATTAATATTATATTAATATTTTATTAATTTTCATCAAATTACATCTTAAAAATATTCATTGTATTAATTTGTTCTAAACATATCAAATATTTTGTAGTTACCTTAATTAATACTAATTAAAATAATTCTAATATATCTTTAGAGTTATGCATAATGGAGGTTAATAAATAGATAATTTATATTATGATTTAAAATGAAACCAAAAAAAAAAACATATAAACTCTTTAACTGATATTCATATCATTTTACTTTATAATTTGTAAAAATAATAAATAGAAAACACTTAAAAAGAGTACATATATATATCAGTGTTTTAATTAAGAAGATAATTTTTTTTATGGATATCTCAAACTAAAAACTCTTTTATGGAATTCTAATAAATTAGTTGTATGATTATTTTTTTACATTGTTACGAGACTTCCAATAAAAATGCTTTAGGTCTTTTTTCTTTTTATAATCTATTAGTCGTATGACAGTATACATCAACTCACATTGATCGAGTTTTTGTAATTTAGGATGATTGCTAAGTTCCACCTAATCTCGCATGATCTTTTATGATTTCATTTTATAGTTTCGCACTCCATAATTTTATAATATGCTGAATTAGCTTTAAATTTTGATATTAAAATTTTCAGTGAGTGTAGATTGGTCACTTACTTCGACTATACACCCACCAGCACGTTTTAAATTTACTCTTTAGTTTATGCTTAGTATTACTTTTGTATCTATAGCTAGCCTTTTCTCCTGTCGAAGGGCCGATGATCAAACTCAAGATTTGATAAAGCTTTTTAACCTTCTTTCCCTCATTTGCAAATTTGATTTAAATAGTTTTGTTTCAACTAACATTAACATAGTCCAGACGCAGACAGCTCCAGTGCGTTTAACAAACAAATGGAAAGTGCTTATTTTGTAGACACACAAGCTATGCAGGAGGTTCCACTTCAAAATTTCAAGACACATTCTATCTTCTATTGTATAACTATTTGTTCGAGAGAGTTCAACCTTCATCTTCATCTTAATCTCTACCAGCAAGCAACCATGGCGGGATTACCTGGTCTTCTTTTCCACGGTAAAAGGAAAGTCTCTGGATATTGAGTTGATATACTGGCATACTGCCATAAGAACACGAATCAATTTTTGAGGTCTTTGAACAACTCACCAAAGTTAGACCGCAGGGAAAAGCCTTTGGATAGAAATTTGTTCTTTGTTATGTAACACTAAAAACTGAAGATTTAAAAAACAACACTACAAGATGGACTGATCGAACAACAGCAGTAGTTGATAGTTGAATATGTGATATAGAGAAGTGATTCAACAAACAACAATCGGTGGAGAATGAGAAAGCTCTTAAAATGAGTAGAAGAAGAATGTGTGGTTGGTTGGAGCATATCAAACTTCAGAAGGAGGTTTCAATCTGATGAGTCGCTTGATCCTGTCTTTGTCGGTGTTCTCCAGAAGTCCGTTCCAAACGATTTCATCAAGGCACAAGCAAATCCTTCCATATTTATCCAAAAACACTCGCTCTGTAGGCGGCTTTCCACATACGTCTTTCACAGCCGCTGTTATGATATAGATGGTTTCTGCCACTGCACCACGAGAAAAAACACAACAAAGAATCAAACTCTGAATGAAACAGAGATCAGTTATTTTAGAAATAGTAGGTTAGGCTTACAAGCAAGTTCATCATACTCGTCTTTGCCAACAAGGAAGATGCTAACATCCCCTAGCATTGTGTACACGATATAAACCGACCTGCACAACAACCTCTCTGTTACTTATATACCCCAAAAATGCTGTTAGTTTGGTTTCATAGTTTTCTCGAAAATGACACAATAGGTAGATTGATGTACTTGTGGCAAGCAACGAGAAGCTCCTCATTTTTAACGCCTTTGAGATTATCTGCTCCCAACTTAACCAAGAAAGATCGCCAGTGGAGCCGTTCCTCAGCTGGTACTCCATTGAACCTGCAAGATAAATGCTTCTGATGATTTGGTAATAAAGACTAGACAAGCCACATGTATTGGTGATCAGACACCCTTAATTTCAGCTCTACTTGGTGATCCCACAGTGGTAATTTCGACCCACTTGCCTTGCAAGCCAAATTCCACAATGTGCTAAGGGAACAATGATATACATATGGTATTAAGAATATCCATGGAGCAAAAGCCAATACAATTTAACAAGGCAAGTGGCTCGAAATCTGATACAGAGTTGGGACAAAAAGAATGTAGATGCATCACAAACATGAAACTTTAACTTCTCCAGAATCAAATGTTTGAGATATCTCCAATTCAAGTATGTATAGAGGGGAATTAAAATCTAATATCAACCATAGAGTAATCAGAGACACTGTGTACGAATTACAAGGAAACATGAAGCTATCGCAACCTTAATCTGACAATTCAACAATCTCAGAACCCTGATTGACACCAGATCCACAAAGAAGAACAATCGCTACAGGTAATGATCGATCTGGGTTCTTAGAGAATCAACCAAAAACAAGCTGAACTGATACAAGTTGCGGAAATCGATGACCAGATTGAAGGAACAGAGAAAATTGGGATCTAAAGTACGAACCTTTCGATTAAAACATTCCCAACGGAATTGGCGAACAACACAGCTAGGATCATGATCTTCCTCTCAAGTTTCTTCCTTCCTTGCGATTCCTTCTTCGCCTTTATCGATTTCTACTTCTCCTCTCTACCTCAAAACATTCTCAACAACTTTTTCCTTTTTCTTGTGTCAATTTTTTACTGTTCGTAATTACTAATTTACTCAACATTACCCTTCAAAGTTAAAAATTCGACAAAGGGCCTTTTCGTAATTACCTAAGTTCGAATATTTGACAAAAGTCCTCTCCAGCCTTTCATTATTGCGGTTAAATCTTGTGAACTGAAATAGCCAGCCACTCTGTGAAATGAATATACGCGTATCTTTCTTGTTAATTTGTCAGTTTTTGTAAGATGGTATAAGTGTAAAGTAAATATAGTAAAAATCCATCACTCTTGATAGTTAAGTGAGGTGGGGAAGAGAAGAGATGTTGATAGTTAGAAAAAATGAAAGGTCAACATCAATGGAGAGTTAAAGGAAATGTGTCATTGTTCCAAATCTAACGAGAGAAAGTAGAGACCACCTTTTTCATTCTTGTTATATTCATTATCTCATTTTCGCCCTCTTTTACACTACTTGCATGTTATACCCAATTTCTCTGTAAAAATATATTTAACTATAAACTCGTGAGCTTGGGGAAAAGAATAAAAACAAATGTTATACTATTACATAGTGTGAATGGTTTAAGTGCAAGTTACAGTTAAAGAGGACAAGTCATAAAGATGAGCACAAACAAGTACAAACAACCTACTGTGGAAGTTAAAGTTGAACCTCTTCTTTAACCTAATTCGTTTTGCCTTCATTTGTACCTTTTTTCTTTAAGCTAAAAAATCCTATAAGTTTATCATTTCTGCATTATAAAACACCTTCCATCTTTTTATTTTGAAGTTAATTGATGTATTAGTTTATATAATAAGATAGCTTTTGTCACGTTTGTGTTACAACACTTTTGGAAATTTTATTTCGCATGTGATTAATCGTACAAATTTTGGTGGACAAAACTCGAATGGTTGATTTGGGAGGTTTTAAGGATTCAATCATCGTCTCTTGATGCAAAACGTCACAATTAGACGTTGATATATATATTTTATATAAAACATATGCTGGCGTGAGATTGATGATTTATATACAAATACAAAAACAGAAATGAAAGATACGTTCAGGATCGATAAAAATCATTTCGTTCAAAATTAATGCACCTTCCTCTCTCGGTTAGACAAAGTACGTGATGTAGAGACTATAGTAGTAGTCTATTTTCGTTTGTTTAAGCATCTTCTTTTCAACTATTGAATATATCCATCTTCTACGTACAGAAAATAACAGAATTCATTTGATGGTCTAGTGATCCTAAATCCTACGTACGCATTATTCCGGCTATACCTCATAATGAAGGTTCAATATATAGTGGTGATCATGTGATCACTAGACAATCTTAATAGTGGTCATTAATTTGAGGTTGCATTACTAAAAATCATCTTCCTTGAGGCGCTTAACGGCAAATTACAAGATTATGTTAAAGGGATTCCTGTTATGTGAATTGTATTTCATTAATGTTGTTGTAGATCTAGTAGTCTAGACTCATGCGTGCAAAACAATAAAATTTAACATTTCCTCTAAAAAGAACAAAAAAAATCCGAATGCATGTGTTTTGTGGGGATACATGATATATTACAAACCTAATTTCACCAACTATTTAATTTCCCTGCTTTATTAGATGATTTAAAACATTGAAGAAGAAGCTAACTACTCATCAAAAATCAACACTATTAGAGCATGTTCATAGGTGATACTCACAAAGTATCATTAAGAGTTTTTTTAGTATTATTTATAATGTTTGTTTAATAAATCTAAATAATATTTTTTGTTTTTATCAAATGTGACCAATCAGAAGAAGCCACGTCAGATGATACTGATATCACAAATATCAGTGGGCTGATACTGATCAAGAATATTCTAATTGCTTTACTAATATAAAAATAATTTTTGGATTTGTGATACTCTAAAAATATCACCCATGTACATGGTCTTAGATGTAAGTATATTTCACATACACATTTAATTAGAAAGTGATGCAATAAAAATTTGGGTGACTTTCAAATATATTATTAATTATTTAGATAATATTCATATATTAATCTAGAGTTTATTTAGATAAGGCATTTAAGCATAAGATTATTGCAAATTTATCATTTAAATGTTTTTATTTTATTATTATATTTTTATTATTTGTTCGATTCAATGTCTTTTAATGTTAGTTTTCTGGATATTTGAACAGAAACTAGTATTGTCGACGATCCCGCTACATTAAACAGTGTGTCTTCTTTGATCATTTGAGCAGGAGACAAAAGCACCTTCATTAGAAGCTTTGCTATCAATTCACGTCCTCGTGTACTATGTAACATTATATACTTTTAATTATTAGATTAATGCAATTATAAGACTAAACAGATAATACAGAAAGAAAAAGGTCACTTCTGGATTTTAGTTACAAACACCAATACTTTATTAGATACAAATGTGGAAAAAGAGAAACAATATATAGCTAACAACCTTTTAATATAAAACATCTATAAAATACACGGTATAATTGATTATTTTGGCTGTAAATCAGCAATGAAAATAGGTACATATATATAAGCAAATAAGATTTAGTTTGTATTGAGAAGCTCCTCTATCATTTGCAAAGCAACCTTTTCTTCCTCATCCAATACTTCTTCTCTGCTGCCACCAATTTCAACTTCAGTGGTCGGAGCAAGAATAGCGTCTTGTGAAGCTTTACTAGTAGTCTCTTGGGAGGAGCTTGCGGGACCTAGCTCCACCGTCATGACCCAGCTGGAGTCAGACTTTGAACCGGCCCGTTTCTGCCAGACGCCGATATGGGAGCTGGCTGTGTCAAGACGGAGGCAGGTGAGGGATGGGGAAGGAGACTTGCAGCATTTCCTCAGTTTGGCGCTGAGGATGGAAGAGAGCGATGAAGATGATGTTGAGGATGACATTGTGGACGAAGCTGAAATATCGGTTTTGCCCTCGGAAGTTTCTCCGGTGTTGTTGTTGTTGAGGGGAAAGTTGGTTTTGGCGTTGCGGCCGCTCATTAAAACGGCGGCCTCGTCGTATGCTCTTGCTGCCTCCTCTGCGGTCTCGAACGTCCCTAGCCAAATCCTCCGTTTCCTTTTTATTTTGAAAGATCATCACGCATGTCAAAATTAATAATTAAGCATGGTGAATATATATATATATATATATATAGTAGAATTTTTAAGCAATAACTTATTGATATTTACGTATCTAGATGTTAAAATGATTTTATGTGTTAGCTAAGAAGAGGAAAACAACAAAGGAAGATAAACCAGAAATGAGTTAGCTACGATCATGTATATATATGTATGTGTGGTTGTGTACTTTAATGGATCAGAGAGAGGAAATAAATGAACAACGCAGAGAAAAAGGAAAGAAAGAAGAAAGGTACAAGAGAGGATGACGAATCTCAGCGACCCAAGAACCCCAATGGCGTTGCCTGACACCTCTGAACTTCTTCGTCTGTACCATTCTTACTTACTCTGTGATGTTTGTCAGAGAGAAAGTAGGAACTTGATGATGAGTAATATATGTAAGATGGATGTTTGGTAAATGGTAATGTTGTATATTTATATACATAGGTTAAATTTTGGTGGATGAAAAGGTGTACTTGTTCTTACTCTTATTACATTTGACGTCCTCGCTCGCTAGTTTATTATAGAGAGAGAGATAGAATTTAGTTGTAGTTGTTGGTGTAGATTGATTGCTAATGTGAAGGATGGTTATTATAAAGGTAAACAATATAAATTCCAAAGGTTGGATCGTATATATGTAGAGATGCGCAAGTGGTACAAGTATCACATGGCCGTGTATATTGTTTTTAGCATACGTACATCCTAATCAATCGTCCACATCATATAGCTACGTAAGTACTACGCCTCTCTCTCTCTGTTTAATTTGATGCTTACTTATATTTGTATACAGCTTCGTACGTACGTATAAGCAAATTTGCGTTCACCATTAACTGCAAAATTTTATATCTAAGAGTGGAGTGGTAATTAAGACCGAACATCAGTCCATATTAATGTTTCATTTTATATTATACTATCATGTTGGTTAACAACCAGCACTAACCATCGGCCAAAATCATCATTGTCAATCCAATCCCCAAGACTTAATGTAAACATTATACAATTTATAAGCTTTAGTTGGGACTTTGTTCAGTGGGAGTAAGTTTAAGTAGTGAATTTGAATAGGATTAATCAATCGTAAAATGATTTGCCGCAAAAAGAAAACACGTAATAAGCGCTGAGAAAAGTGGTTGTTCACTCGCGATCAAATATAACACATGCAATGTATAAAACAACATACATAGAGGGGAAAAGTGATTATATAATTAGACATTGACAACATGCATGTACAAGTTAAAAAGTAAAAGGACAAAAAAAATAAAAATTAAAAGGTGGTCCATGTACATGTATATTGTGTAATTAGTAGAATGTTTTGTCCACATATCTAGTTGATTGTCGTACCCATAGCCTAAGCCCTAACTGTCAGATTGGGTCCAGATTAAGGCTGTTTAGGTGTCAATCTCATATCTATTTGCTTTTAATTTTTGAGCAAACATCTTTAACCTAATGTATGCTTATATTTAATATACAATATAATATGGTTTATACATTTTTGTTTTTGAGGTGCTAATTTGGTGGTGGCTTGTTATCATAGGGTCCCCACTTCCCTGAGTCCATGACCGATATTTCATAATTATAGTCTCTTCCATTAACTCTTGTTCATACTTGTGTTTGGAACTTGCATATCACTATTCCTTTCAATTATCTAGCCTTTAAATTATTATTTTGTTTCTCTTTATTTTTGTTGTAGACTTTTGTAGCTACTTAAAGATTGAATGATTGATGATAGTACTCCTGTAATTTGGAATACATGTTTTTCTTTTCTTTTTGGTTTTATTGTATTATTTTTCGAATCCATCAGCCTAGTTAATTTCATACTGCTAAAATTTACGTATAGTGTTTATTTAAATGCCAGATATTTTAACGAAAAAAAAAATTGTTGATCTTTTCAAACACGAAAATCACGTGATTGAATGTCCGAAATAGTCGATAGAATAAGAAAATTAACTTGCAAGAGGCCAACGATGTTTCAACCAAAAGGCAAAAGTTTCCTAACCGCGAATTTAACGGGTTTATGAATCTCCTTTTCTGGTACTCTCTTACGTATGCACGTGTCCTCATGTGTGGACCAAATAGCCCGATTATTTCAAAATGGGCCTTTATTGGGCCATACTGATGTCCACAATGAATGTAAAGAAGTTAGGTTTTACAGCAACGGCGCGAAGAACAGTCAACCCCGAAATAGAAGTGATCAAATGCCAGCAAATGCCACCTTAAATTTCTCCACAAGAAACCGTTTCCTTCTTCTGTATTCAACTCTGATCAACGGCCATTCGTTCAAATTTACTAAATTCAAAGATGTTTGTTTTGTGTTCACTTTCAAAACTTCTCCATAAATTGTTTTGTTTTTCATTTTCTAGTTCCTTAAGAACCGAATGAAAATGACATGTTTCCGTCTCCAATAGGTCGAATTCACAAGACACCAAGAATTATGCAATATTGGATTCATCTTTGATTAGTCTTGTCCAAATTATCTTGGCACTGTGCTTGGATGCAAAAGAGTGGATATTGCTTGTGCTAATGGCTTCAAGGATCCAGCTTTCACCGAAGTTGTAGTATCGGTGGGACTAGAACATCATCTGTTCATGTAAGAAAAATTAATTGCTTTCATAGTTTATCAGCCATGGAATCGAATCCGTGAATCACTGCGAAATGTTTTGAAAGATTAACAACCGGAAAAGTGAACTGATAAGAGCTTTATATGTGAGTATGAGTGGTAACAGAATGATTACAAGACCTGCGAGGGAAATCTTCCTAACATCATCATCTCTGTCTTTTTCTTCAATGTCTTCCTCTGTTTCATGGGATGATGCCGTAGAGAGAAGTACAAAAGAGTCCAAAGCATCTTCTGAGGATACGAGTCAGCAGAATTGGGAACTTTCAAATGCTTCTTCTTCTAAAGGCTCTGACATATCAGGTGTGACTCATGTCAGGATGCAGCCTTCTTCTTCTTCTCAAGGCTCTGAAATATCTGGTTTGACTCATCTCAGGATGCAACCAGCTCCATCTCCGCCTTCTAGGTTACGACCAGTTCACTTGATGAATAATGGTATAGCGAATTACGATCCCGGGAGAATCCCTGCATCGGTGTTTAGTAAGAATGGGGATGTGGATTGGAGCGAAATATCAAATGAGTCTTTGTTTAGTCTGAAAATTGATGGCTATAGAAAGTCAAACGCTCAAGGGTCTCGTCACAGTAATTTAAAACCTGATGAAGTTTTGATGTCGGGTGAGTTCTTGAGATATTCCCCTTCTCTGGTAGTCAAACCTGAGGATGCAAAAGAGAAAACATCTGAAGTGGAAGAGGTAAAGAATAATGAAGAAACAAGACTTCAGAGTCACAATCATCGAGAGAAATACCCGTCATTTCCAGATGTCCCATTGAGTAGTATCCCCAACAACTTCTATTGCTTATACGCGCCGCGGACAAAACCTGTGTCTTTTTCCCTTCCTGTGGGTGAGAAAAAGAGTATGAAGAGAAAGAAGAGAAGAAAGAACAAGAAGAAGAAGAATAAAAAGGAGAAGAAGAAGAAGAAGTGTTGCACTTGCATGTGGACTTGGTTGTGCTCAGTATTTTCAAAGTGAGTGTGTGACTTGCGTTGCTCTACAAATGGAGAAAGTGTGGCTGCTGCTGCAAGCAAACAATGTTTTTGTAATCATGAGAGTTATGTATTGACATTTAAACAACTATCTTTATTTGCATCCTTAATGCTTAATGTATTCTTACGCTAATGGTTAACAGTTTTCTTCTATGCTTTGATTCCAGACTATTATTTATTTCATTATAGAAAATGATAATGTATTACGAATACAAGCTGTATGGGAAAAATATGATGAGTGGGGTTGATTATAAGACAATGGATTGGAGAGGCATGGAAGATGCACAATTATTTTGACTTTTAATAATAAGCTCATACCAAACACACTATCTATATACATTATACACATTCGTCAATTATCAAGTTGTTCGAATTATTACAAGTTCTTTGATTTGGTTGATTAAAATTACAATAATACCCTCAATGCCAAGAGATCCGTATAACGGCTGGGGGATGAATAATAACTTCTCTGGTCATCGAAACAAAGGCAAATCATTTCAAAGCGAAAGGAAAAGGAGAAACGTAAAGAGGGCAAAGCCCTTCTTCTTCTTGTTCGAGAAGGAGCTGCAGCCTCAGATAAGGATTCTTTTGATGCCCAGTTGATAAAGGAAGCGACTTTATTTTAACCAACGAGATTTTATCATCAGGTAAGCAAAGCTGTTTGATTCGTTGATTCTTTTGTATATATTGAATATGTTTTTGTTCGCTGTTGATTGGTTTCTTCTTTGGCTTTTATCTATAATAGGGTTGGTTAATTGGTTTGTTATTTGACAAGGATCATTGATCACCCTCTTGAGAACATCTCGAGCTTTCCCAGATCTATCTGAGCTCCTGGGTTTATAAATCGCTTCCTTCACATATCGATGGGGTGCGTTTCTTCTTCCGATTTCTGTTTTTGACTTTATGCAGAATGTTTTGGTATTTGATTGATTTGGATTTGAGATTCTGTTTGATGGGCTTTGTTCCTGCGTTATGTGCTGCTTGGGATTCATGTTCATGATAGATAAACCCTAATTTTATTGCTGGGGAATGGTGTTTATAAGGTTGTTTTATGCAGATGAGATAGCTATCTCTGAAAGTTTTATAGAAAAATGTTTTGCTAAGGAAATAAGGATGTTTTTTGGGCAATGATCAAAAGTTATGGTTTTGTAACAGAGCAGTGGCTGCGTGGGTTGCTACAGAGAACACAGATCAACTGCCGCCAGTCTGAAGGATCCACCTTCCAATTCCATTGCTCGACCGTGTAAGAAACCGAGTGTCTCTGAAGATTTCTGGTCAACAAGCACAGTTGATATGGACAACATCACCTTCCCTTCACAGGGGAGCTTATCATCATCCAATCAGACTTTTGATTCTCAATCTGCTGCTAGAAACTCTAATGCTCCTCCTGAATATGTAAATCAAGGTACTTTCTTTTTTGGATTTCACGGAAGGGGAGCGTTGTGGTCTAGTGTTTTGTGATGGTTATATATGAAGTGGGTTTGTGTGTTTGCAGGTCTTCTTCTTTGGAATCAGACACGGGAGCGTTGGGTGGGAAAGGATAAACCCAACAACCCGGTGGATCACAATCAAGGAGCCAAGTTAAAGTGAGTGGCTCTGTTACACACTATTGTTTGCTGAAAGCTAAGGGCTAAAGTCTGGCAATGTTACATTTTATATGTCTATCATTTGCAGTTGGAACACAGCAACGTATGATAGCTTGCTGGGGAGCAACAAGTTATTTCCCCAACCCATTCCTCTCACCGTAAGTAATCAAACTCCTCCGAGTGCAGGAAAAAAACCCAGTCAACTAACTGTGTTACTGATTGAAAACAGGAAATGGTGGATTTTCTAGTGGACATTTGGGAACAAGAAGGTCTATATGACTGAACAAGACTTGGAAGACACACACACATACTGGTTCGGGCATTTCTGATTTATTTTTTCTTTTCGGTTTTCTTTTCTTTTCTCAAAGCCCTTGTTGTTACCACTTATCATCTTCCATTTGGAGTTGATCGAGAATACTGGGAAATGTGGCTTATACGTTTTCACCGTAAATGAGAAATATCCTTTGTTTACCATCTTTCAGTCCAAAAGAATTAAGAGCAATATCTCGGTTTGACTAATCAGTATCTTAATATGGGACATGTTCTTGTGTATTTTTGTTTTGTTTTGTTAAGGACATGTTCTTGTGTCTCATGTCCCACTTGCACATTGATCCTACCTTCCAGGTGATCTGTCCAGTGTTTGATTTCCACATATATGTACATTTTATTTTAATAAAATGATTAGAGGACATTCCTTAAATTAGTGCTCTTCACTAATTATTAGGGATTAGACTTGTGCCAACAAGAGAATCTGAACCTAAAAGTATCAAAGCAAAAAAAATGTTCCGAATAGTAATTGGGCTGTTGATTTGGGCTTTTAGCATGGAGAGTAGTAGTAGGAGAGTGGGAATAAAACAGAAAAAGAATATTCGGCGTGAAAACAGCAGCGGTCACGTACCGGACCTCAACACCACTCTCCATTCTACTTTATTAAGCGGGAAACAGATACTTCCTTATCCATCGATGAAACGTCGACCACACTGGATACGTGTCGTTCTCAAAGAGGTCTGTCACTAAACTATCACGTCGACCCAGTGTAAATTTATCATCCACGCTCTCGTGGATTACGTGGAGGAAGAAATATCATTTCTTGTTTGAAATAAAAAAAGAATAAAAAAAATTAGGACAGAACAGAAGAGACACGCAAACATATCCATTAGGGTCACAACGGTTCTTACAGCTTCTATTACCAGAAAGGAAAGAAAGCCGAAATTTGTTTCAAGATAAAGTAATTTAAGTTGGAGCTTGTTTCTTGGTCGTACAGTGTCAGGTGAATAGAGAAGAAGAAGATGGAAAACACAGACGAGCTTGTCTCCATTGAGCTACCAGCTCCAGCTTCATGGAAGAAACTGGTATTTCTTCCTTCTTTGTCCCTTCTACTGTTTCTTGAAATTTCTGCTGTAATTATTATTCCTTTTTTCCTTTAATTGATGTTGTCTGTGTAAGAGATTGTTTGTCTGTTCTGCTTTATCTTGAAGTTAGTTTCTTTTGTTTCTCATGGTTTAGGGTTTATGTTCAATTTGGGGGATTTCAAGAAATGTTCGTTTCTAGTCGAATTTGGGGCTCTTTGTGTTCAATTCATTTTGAATTATCCAATTAGATGGGAATTTAACGGTTAGGGCTTTCTTGGAGGTCAAATTAGGGTTTTGGATTAAATACTCTTGAAACCCTAGATTTGGTTGATTAAATTTGGGGGTTTCTCTTAGATTGTGCCTTGTGTTGCTGCTAGTTCATGTATCTTTGGTGTTTGATTAGTAGAAGCTTGTTTTGGTTTCAGTTTTATCCGAAAAGAGCCGGTACTCCGAGAAAGACGGAGATTGTGTTTGTGGCTCCAACGGGTGAAGAGATTAGCTCGCGGAAGCAGTTGGAGCAGTACCTGAAGGCCCATCCTGGCAATCCTGTCATCTCTGAGTTTGAGTGGACAACTGGGGAAACTCCAAGGAGGTCTTCAAGGATCAGCCAAAAGGTTAAGGCTACAACGCCTACTCCTGACAAAGAGCCCCTCCTGAAGAAGAGACGATCTTCTCTCACGAAGAAGGACAATAAGGAGGCTGCTGAGAAAAATGAAGAGGCTGCTGTGAAGGAGAACATGGATGTTGATAAGGATGGGAAGACGGAAAACGCAGAGGCTGAGAAGGAGAAAGAGAAGGAGGGAGTGACAGAAATTGCAGAGGCGGAGAAGGAGAACAACGAGGGTGAGAAGACTGAGGCTGAGAAGGTGAACAAAGAGGGTGAGAAAACTGAGGCTGGGAAGGAGGGTCAAACGGAAATTGCAGAGGCTGAGAAGGAGAAGGAGGGTGAAAAGGCTGAGGCTGAGAACAAAGAGGCAGAAGTTGTGAGAGACAAGAAAGAGTCCATGGAAGTGGATACCTCTGAGTTGGAGAAGAAGGCTGGGAGTGGAGAAGGAGCTGAAGAACCTTCCAAAGTTGAAGGCCTCAAGGACACTGAAATGAAAGAGGCGCAGGAAGTTGTTACTGAGGCTGATGTAGAGAAGAAGCCTGCAGAGGAAAAGACTGAGAACAAGGGCAGCGTGACAACCGAAGCTAACGGAGAACAGAATGTAACCCTGGGTGAGCCTAACCTTGATGCAGATGCTGAAGCAGATAAGGGAAAAGAATCCAAAGAATATGATGAGAAGACGACAGAAGCTGAGGCGAATAAGGAAAATGACACTCAAGAATCTGATGAGAAGAAGACAGAAGCTGCAGCAAATAAGGAGAACGAAACCCAAGAGTCTGATGTCAAGAAGACCGAAGCTGCAGTAGCAGAGGAGAAGAGTAACGACATGAAGGCAGAAGACACAAACAGAAGCTTGGAGGCGAATCAAGTTCAACAGCAGCAGGGAGCTGCAGCTTCCGTGAGCTGTTAAAACCTATATCGTTCTGTACAGAGCACAGAGCGTGAAGAGTTTGTTGTGATTTCAGGTGTAGCATTAACATTATGAGTGGTTGTTGTATGTGTTGGTAGAACTAATGTCTCTCTATGTTGTAGTTCAGTCCATTATCATTTGACGTTTGTATCTTTGTACCTTTGTACTTTGTTGTATTATTAATATTAGGCATTTAGACTGTCCTTTGTCTCATACTTAGACGAGTGATGCAAAGTGAATGAATCCTAACACCCAAGTCCCAAAGCAGAAGATTGCATGGTAAAGATTAAAAAGTTAAAAACAAAGTGAGCTTTTTGATTACAAAAGAGTAGATCTTACAAAGTAGAACATTACATAATAAGATAAAAGAGGTAAAAACACAGAGAGCTCGTTGATTACGAAAGAGTAGATCTTAGGGAGCGTATGATATCAGTGAGGGAGACGACTCCTTGAAGCAGACCCTGTTGATCCATCACCCATACTCTGTGCACTCCTCTGGTCACCACTTTCTCTATAGCTTCCTCCATAGTCGACTCCACACCGCAACTCACCACCTCCCTCTCCTTCCCCGAAGTTTTCTCGGTGAACTCCAGAGCTGTGAGTGGCAGCCACGTTTGCAACTCCGGTAGGCGACATCCTTTCAAATCAGTTGCTGAAAACGTACCTATCACTTTTCTATGTCTCCCCTGCAATCTCAAAAAACACAAAATGAGTAAACATTATATATTAACCAAAGTATATATGTAAAATGAAGCCTACATTGACTAGCTGCAGATGATCCTCTTGTGCTATATCAGGTGCATGAACGATGGGGACAGCGTTGAGCAGAGCACCCTTCATAACGTTGATGGCATTGGAAACAGTGGTTCTCTCTGTGATGGCGTAAACGGAATCATTAACAGCTCCGAGATCAGAGATGGAGCGTGAGAGAACAGTTTTGAGGTCATCAAAGTGATGGTCTTTAAGGAAACGCAAGAGATCCATCTGAGTAAGCATCTTGTAAGCAGAGGCAGACTCAATCAACTCAACTCCTGCAATAGTGTTATTGCTCTCTATGCTGCTCTCCACTGGCACTAAAGCTCGATGGATCCCTTTGCTAAACACTTCCATGCACTCTAACACGCTGGTATTAGGATTCAGTGTCCAGAGACTGAGTCCTTCGAGGCAATGACCGATGATGGATGACACCTGTGAACTCATCTTGCGATCAAGATCAGAGAGATTGGAATCTTCACCGGCGATATGAGCAAGTATGTCAAGCATCGTGAGAATCCCGATATAGTGTTTTCTTACAACTCCAGTTTGTTTGTCTGATTCCATGATCATGGAACCACCGGCTCCGATCCAGTGGCCTGGAGGTGCAGCCACTGGGAGGGCTGAGATGGAGTTAGCCACCAATGTGTTCATTGCGTGGGAAAGTGTAGCCGTGTATGGTACCTCGACGAGCCGTCGGTTTCTGACCGTTAGATCTTTGGCCGTGACATTGATCAGACGGCTGTGATCTTCTTTGCTCTTCTCTTCTTGCATAGTGTTCTACTACTGTTGTCGTAGCTTGAACTTGTTGCTTTGAGAACCTTTTTAAGTGTCGATCTTGGCTCGAAATTTGATGTGAATGGATCAGGACGCCGTGTGATGATGATCTAGAAGCACGTGGCAATCGATACTTGCTAATGACATGCAACACGTGGCATTTTTCATTGGGCCTTAGCTAACGGCCCAGTAGTATGTTTAATGACCCAAATAACCCTTCGTCTCTGCTTTGTTTTTATTTCTTAAAATCAGTATCTCCCTCGCGTCCGCAAATGAAACGACCTGAGAATCCAAGAACGTAGGAAAGAAATCAGTGCTGAAGAAGAAACACGAAGATGACGAGAATGGAAGTTGCGCGACTGTGAGTATCTTTCTTTCGTCTTTCATTTTCTTCGCTGCATTACTCTGCCTCAATGAGCTTGATCGTTCGAGATTTGGTCGACTTCTGTTTGGAGATTCTGTGTGTTCTATGATTCGATATCTTGGATTTAGAGTTTTCTTTTCCATTTATTATAAGGAGAACTTCGGATTAATCCTTCCTCAGTTACGCTTGATTAGTAGTTCGGTTTCTTTCTGAGATTGCGGATGTGAATTGATGCAAAACATTACCTCTTTTTGATGATTTTCATAATGGATAGGGATGCATTTTAGGATTTGAGTGTGCAATGAGATTACAAGAGTTGGTTCTTGTGAAAATCAGCTTAGTTTTCTTATGGTTAATTGGGTTTGTCTTCCTGCAACGTAGTGAAGAGAATGGATTTGAAGAACCAAACAATGGGGAAGAACTTTCCTGGGATGATCTGGAGAGAGAAGCTGCTAGTAATATATCATCTAAAAGATCTCATGCTGAGAGATCTCACCAACACGAATCTTTTACAAAAGGTATCTGCAAAAAGATTATTTCTTAAAGTAATGTTTTCGAGTTATTGTAGATGGTGAAACTTTTGCTTAATCTATGGCAATGTTATCTGTTTTGTCATCTTGATGATGTGAGTGATGTTACAAAGCATAATATCTGTGATTGATCAGGTGACGAACTTTCTGGAGACTTGTACGAACTGTGGAGGCAAGAACAGAACAGCATTGCGGCAAGGCTAGACAAAGAGCTAAAATCCAGGTGGGAACTCGATGAACTGATTGAAGAACAGCTGAGCAGATACCAGTCCCATTACGACAATTCCATGGTTTCAACTTTCTTAAAGGATGTCTCTAACCTCGTCTTACCCACGTGGATACCACCTCATGAGCTAGCTGCTGTGGCCTGGCTTGGAGACTGGCGTCCCACCTCCATTCTTGACCTTGTCCGCATTCTGGCAGCTCAAAACCCCTCCTTCTCTCTGTCTGAGTCGAGTTTACGCGTGCTCTCTCAGCTTTTACGTGAGATACGCATCGAAGAGGCCGTTATTGATGAGGAATATGCAGAAATTCAGGCCACCGGTGTCTTGTACCTCCCTTTTTCCCCGCTCTGCAATACTCGGTTGCATGAAGAAGCTCTGCGTTCTGTGCAGGAGCTGTTTGGGAACATACATAAAGTCATCTCAAAGGCACAACGACTCAGGTTTGCTTTCCTCCCCATCATAAATAAAAGAGAATTGTTGAGAATGAACAGAAACAAATAGCTGACACCAGATAGTGTGTGTGGTTAATGATGTCTTAGTTTTGTTGAGTGAAGTGAAAGCTTTGATCAGCATTATGAGAGAAAGTTGTTATGATTGGCAGGTATAAAGTGTTGGAGCTGGTGATGAAGAAGCTGCTGAATCAAACGGATACAGCCGAGTTTGTGGTCGCATTTGCAGGGATTCAAGACGCCATACACCAGTTTGGAGAGCAGAAGAAGCTAAGAAAGATTTACCCAGCAGTTCCTTCACCTCTGAAGGGATCAGGATCATCTAGTTGAGAGCTTTGTAGAAGCAAAGCAAGTCCCAGTTTCATAGTAAAACTAAATGCTGTGATGTGGGATCTGCCTGCTTGGAACTAATGCCTCTTCATCAACCCATACATGTTTAGGATGTACATGTTTAGCTATCACCGTCCTCTGGATTCATTGCTATTGTACGTACGTTGTAAGTCATAACAAAGATATTGACAATGATAAAACCAATTCTTGTATACAAGTTTTTCAGGCTCTTCTTAACACTTAACATGCAAATTTGGGTCATCATCAGTTGTATATGAAAGAATATGTAGAGTTTCATATATTTCCAAAAACGTTAGAGAACTATTAACATGTGACCCATTGGGCCTGTTTTACACCTTTAGGTCCATTTAAGTTGACGTGCTCCAACTCGTAACCTCCGATTAATGCCACATGTTCTCTCCCGCCTGAATCATGTCAATCTCCCACAAAAGATCTTTGATAAAAAGAATTGAGCCCTAATTCCTTGATGTTTGTTGAATCGCACAGCAGATAAAAAAAAATGGTGTTGGCGGAGCTCGGCGGCCGGATAACCCGCGCCATACAGCAGATGAACAATGTGACAATAATCGATGAAAAGGTTTTGAATGATTTCTTAAACGAGATTACTCGCGCTTTGCTCCAGTCCGATGTTTCTTTTGGCCTTGTGGAAAAGATGCAGACCAATATTAAGAAGATCGTTAACCTCGACGATCTAGCAGCTGGCCACAACAAACGCCTGATCATCGAGCAGGTTTAGTTTTACCGCAGATTCATTCCTAATCAATTTCCAAAACAGAGGGGTTAATTCTGTATAATTGATCATGATTCTCTTTCAGGCTATCTTCAAGGAACTCTGTAGGATGCTGGATCCAGGAAAGCCTGCCTTTGCCCCCAAAAAGGCCAAACCTAGTGTAGTGATGTTCGTCGGTTTACAAGGTCAGGTTTCTGTAAGATGCTATACTGTTTTTTGCACAGTGTTTGATTGAGTTTGGTGAGTAGATAGATCACATTTGAGTTTTTGACTATGTTTAGGTGCTGGAAAAACCACAACATGTACCAAGTATGCTTACTATCATCAGAAGAAAGGGTACAAAGCAGCTCTAGTGTGTGCGGATACTTTCAGGGCCGGTGCTTTTGATCAGCTGAAACAGAATGCCACCAAGGCTAAGATCCCCTTTTATGGAAGGTACTCAAATCAACCCCTTTGCATGCTGTGAGATCTTATTCTTGTCTATCCACTTTGTATGAGGATTTATATCTTAGTATTCATCTTTCTTCTTGCTTTCTCGTAAGACCTTTGGTGTTTTTCATTTCCAATGGATATTAGCTTACATACAGCAGTATCTGTGTAAAAACTATGGTATTTTGTGGTTGGTAGAGGTCAATGTACAAAGTTTATGAAATTGTTTGGTTTAGACTCGACGTTTATTTTAGGTCAGTAGCCTGCAAAAATCTGCAATGAAAAGGAATATGGTTACCTACTATGTTTCTTTATCGATCATCCAGTAGGTTTCATCATACTTATCCAGTTCTCTGTGTGCCACTTACCCTTTAGAGTTTCTTTAAGCCCTTTTGCCTGTTTTTTTCTTGCGTTTTTTGTTTTGGACCTTGGAAAACTCTATCAAAGGGTCTCACTTGTTCGTCAAAGATCTCAACAGTTTGCATATATCGATTTTTTGAGGTCTTGTGTTATCTTCTGTTTCTATTTGCAATTACTGCGACTACGCTATTTGTAGTTTTGGATTTACTTCAATGACAGTAACAGAGGGAAATGAAAAAAAAAAGAAGATATACTGGATTAGAACTATCCTCTCGAGCGTAGTGTGATAGCATAATGTGCTAATGCTGACAGGAAAAATGCTAATTTGTGATTCGTTGCAGCTACACAGAATCCGATCCTGTGAAAATTGCTGTTGAGGGAGTTGATAGGTTCAAGAAAGAAAAGTGTGATCTTATTATTGTTGACACCAGTGGTCGCCATAAACAAGCAGCTTCTCTCTTTGAAGAAATGCGTCAAGTTGCTGAAGCAACGGTATGCTCTGTTGTCTTGAAGTCTGTTTTTTGTTCATGGTTGATGTTGCAGGCTCTGATCATGGTAATTTTCACTGTTCAGGAACCAGATCTTGTTATATTTGTTATGGATAGCAGTATTGGTCAAGCTGCATTTGAACAAGCTGAAGCTTTTAAGGAAACTGTATCTGTTGGAGCTGTAATTATTACTAAGATGGACGGCCATGCCAAGGGAGGTGGTGCTCTTAGCGCGTAAGTATCTTGTAGCTACTGAGTCTTCATGTGTACTCGAAATGGTTAATATGAAAATATTGCAGGCTTTGGTAGTTGAACAAGTGAACCTGAACCATTTTCATGTTGTTAGTGTTGCAGCTACAAAAAGTCCTGTGATATTCATTGGAACAGGAGAGCATATGGATGAGTTTGAAGTGTTTGACGTTAAACCATTTGTCAGCCGTCTCTTAGGTAACTTTTATGGAGTTTATTGAAGATTAGCAGCATTGTTAGGAGTAATCAGAGGCTACCCAATGGGCCGGGTTATTCACTCATAATCTTGATAATTAATGTCTATGTACATCAGGAAAGGGTGATTGGTCTGGACTCGTGGATAAACTACAAGAGGTGGTACCTAAAGATCTACAGAATGAACTTGTAGAAAATCTCTCTCAGGGTAACTTTACGTTGAGAAGTATGTACGACCAGTTCCAGTGCTCTCTGCGGATTCCACTTAATCAGGTCAGAATCTCTAGTTCAATAGTAGTCTGTACCATGTGGTGATGATTAAACAAAATAATGTGTTGGTTGTGTAGCTTTTCTCGATGCTGCCTGGAATTAGTGCTGAAATGATGCCGAAAGGACATGGTGAAGAAAGCCGAGTGAAGATGAAGCGATACATGACAATGATGGATTCTATGACAAATAAAGGTGAGAACAATTTGTTATTTGGAGAAAAGTTTTCGCAGTAGAATTAATTGAGCAAAATGTGATGGGTGTTTGTGCAGAACTTGACAGCCCAAACCCAAAGATTTTTAACGAGTCAAGGATAATGAGGATAGCGAGAGGGTCAGGGAGGTTAGTAAGAGAAGTGATGGAGATGTTGGAAGAGTACAAGAGGATAGCAAAGACAATGAAAGGGATCAAGATCCCAAAGAACGGAGACATGAGCAAGGTCATACCGCCTCAGATGCTAAAACAGATGGGCGGCATGAGCGGTCTGCAGAGTCTCATGAAGCAGATGGGTTCGGCTAAGGACATGATGGGAATGTTTGGTGGCGGAGGCAAGTAGTTTCTATCTTTCTTGCACACAGTGCACGGAGGGCAGTGGTAAAACTTTTGTTACATACTGTATTAGTACCTTATAATTTTAACACATCCTAACGACTAAAATGCTTAATTACTATCAGATTTTAAAATTGTTTTAAAAAATAATTTTAATTTTTAGTTATTTTTGATTCAAAAAACATATAATCAATTAATTATTTTGTCAATAAAATCACGAAACCCAATTATAATGGTCCAAAATTTTCAAAATTCGATAGAGTAGAGTATTGAAACAAATTAAAAAAAAAAATGAATTATGGAATCAATGTTCGTATTTAGAATAATAAACATAAATAATAATACATATATATATATATATATATAAACTTAATAATA
>Ga0041059_1000570_pt1 | contig 28335 bp, 31 predicted proteins | sample AraColnosormetaG_FD_56232 | JGI IMG/M metagenome (GOLD analysis project Ga0041059, IMG submission 56232) | Arabidopsis roots microbial communities from North Carolina, USA - Col MF nosort | ecosystem: Host-associated > Plants > Roots > Unclassified | place: USA: North Carolina | collected... | reverse complement strand
ATAAAAAAAAAAAAAAAAAAAAAAGTTATAGATATTAAATAGAAAACTATTCCAATCTTAAAAATACAAATGAAACCATAATTTTAATTTATACAAAACTATTTAATTAGCTAAGGGTTGTCTTAACGTTTAGAAAATAAAAAATTATGATTGTCTGTTTAAAATTACAATGAATGAATAAAAAAAATATGCAATGAATGAAAGAATAAATTTTGTACATCCGATAGAATGAGAAAATGAATTTTGTACAAACCACTCAAGAATTCAAAACAATTGTCAAAGTTTTCTTCTCAGCCGTGTGTCCTCCTCTCCTAGCCGCCACATCTCACACACTAATGCTAACCACGCGATGTAACCGTAAGCGCTGAGTTTTTGCATTTCAGATTTCACTTCCACCAAACAAAACTCGCCACGTCATCAATACGAATCATTCCGTATAAACGTCTAGATTCTTTACAGCCTACAATGTTCTCTTCTTTGGTCGGCCATTATTTAACGCTTTGAACCTAAATCTAGCCCAGCCAACGAAGAAGACGAAGCAAATCCAAACCAAAGTTCTCCATTTTCGTAGCTTCTTTAAGCTTTTTCAGTATCATAGAGACACTTTTTTTTTTTTGATTAGAAATGGCTTTAGCTGTTACTTCTTCTTCAACTGCAATCTCTGGATCGAGTTTCTCTCGTTCTGGAGCTTCTTCTGAATCTAAAGGTACTAACTTTCTCTTTCATTTTCTCTGGAAAATACCCAAAATCGAATCTTTGATTGTTCATTGTTATACCCATTTGCTGGATTGTGTTGAATCTAACCAGAAATTTTGAAATCTGGTGTCTTTTTTTGCAGCTCTTCAAATATGTTCGATTAGGTTATCTGATCGAACCCATTTGTCTCAGAGACGTTACTCTATGAAACCTTTAAACGCTGAGTCACATTCACGAAGCGAATCTTGGGTTACTCGTGCTTCAACTCTAATTGCTCCTGGTTCGTGCTTGTCACTATTCTCAGATTTCGAATTTCATTTTCTGATTGATTTTGCTGATTTTCGATTTTGATGGATTGTAACAGAAGTTGAAGAGAAAGGAGGAGAAGTTGAAGACTTTGAGCAACTTGCTAAAAAGCTTGAAGATGCTTCTCCACTTGAAATCATGGATAAAGCTCTTGAGAGATTCGGAGACCAAATCGCAATTGCTTTTAGGTATCATTGATTATACATCATTGAGCAATTGATTCAGTTAGGATAAAAAATAAAACTTTAGTTGACTTATGAATCTGGTTTTGATTTGCAGTGGAGCTGAAGATGTTGCATTGATTGAATATGCACGTTTAACTGGAAAGCCATTTAGGGTTTTTAGTTTAGATACAGGGAGATTAAACCCTGAAACGTACAGGCTCTTTGACGCAGTCGAGAAGCAGTACGGGATTCGAATTGAGTACATGTTTCCTGATGCAGTTGAGGTTCAAGCTTTAGTGAGGAACAAGGGTTTGTTCTCATTCTATGAAGATGGTCATCAAGAGTGTTGCCGTGTGAGGAAAGTTAGACCTTTGCGTCGTGCTCTTAAGGGTCTTAAAGCTTGGATTACAGGACAGAGGAAAGACCAATCTCCGGGTACGAGATCTGAGATCCCTATTGTTCAGGTTGATCCAGTGTTTGAAGGGTTAGATGGCGGTGTTGGAAGTCTTGTGAAGTGGAATCCTTTGGCTAATGTTGAAGGAGCTGATGTGTGGAACTTTCTGAGAACTATGGATGTTCCGGTGAATGCATTGCACGCACAAGGGTATGTGTCAATCGGGTGTGAGCCGTGTACTAGGCCGGTGCTTCCAGGCCAACATGAGAGAGAAGGAAGGTGGTGGTGGGAAGATGCTAAAGCTAAAGAATGTGGTCTACACAAAGGGAACATCAAGGAGGAAGATGGTGCTGCAGACTCAAAGCCTGCTGCTGTGCAAGAGATATTTGAAAGCAACAATGTGGTTGCATTGAGCAAAGGAGGGGTTGAGAATCTTTTGAAGCTAGAGAACCGTAAAGAGGCGTGGTTGGTCGTACTTTACGCTCCTTGGTGCCCTTTCTGCCAGGCGATGGAAGCATCGTACATCGAATTGGCTGAGAAACTTGCGGGAAAAGGAGTTAAAGTGGCGAAATTCCGAGCTGACGGTGAGCAGAAGGAGTTTGCTAAGCAAGAGCTTCAGTTAGGGAGCTTCCCGACGATACTTCTCTTTCCGAAAAGAGCTCCACGGGCTATTAAGTACCCTTCAGAGCATAGAGATGTTGATTCACTCATGTCGTTTGTGAATCTTCTTCGGTGAGTTATGAGATAGAAAATAAAAAGAGGGTGATGAAGAATGAAAGAGAATTGAGATGAAGGAGTGATTTCATCTTGGTTATAATATTGTGGACGTCAGAGAATAAACAAGAGTTATTACTCTTCTACATGACTTTGTATATTTGTATTGTAGGGGTTTTTATAGACTCTTTTTGTTACCTCTATGTATCTTTTTTGGTCTACTTTTGAGTTCTACTTTTGTTTATAACGTTTTTCTCCTTGTTTATCAAATATAATTCAGCAAATCAAAACAATCTAAAACTACAAAGAATCAAAATTTAAATACCATACTCTGATCCGGTTAAGGCCGATCCTAAGCAGAAGGATCGAAGATTTGACCAGCGAACAAAACAGTTCCGGTTTGTTCTTCTCTAATCAAGAAAAGAAATGGATGATCTGCTACAAAATCAATAGGCTTCACCAAAGCGCAACCAAGGTATGCAGAACGAAATGCAGTAAAAGTAACAGCTTCGGTACCTTTTTCATCGATTTCAATCAAAGTTTTTTGGTAAAATGACACATCAAGCTCAAAGTCACTGAAAGCACTTGAAGCTTCAAACCCGAATTCGATCTTAAACTTTGGAATTCTGAATTTACCAACTTTAACTCTTCTTTCTGGATTGTGACTATCCAAGAATCCAGGAGTAGATGTCATTCTTTCCAAAAGATCATCCAATTCACCTTTCTTGTCCGGGAGATAGATATACATTGCAAAGTTGCGGTTGGTATTGTCACGGCCTTGTCGATAAGGAAGTCTGAGTACCTTAAAACCATCATAAGCCGCAATGTATTGTTTCTCAAAGCTACTCATGAATGGCACAGACACTGATGTACCTTGAAACCATCATAAGCCTCAATGTATTGGTCTTTAGAGCTACTCATGAATGGCACAGACACTGATATTCCATTGACAAGGTAAAAAGGTTTGCGTTTCGTCATTGACTTGGAGAATTTTTTCTCCCAGGTTCCTTTGAAGTACAATGCGTTTCCATAAATCCGTTTGGTTAGGCTTGTAACTGATCCAAGAGGAAGAAGATCTTTGATGAGCCCATTTGTGTGACTTGATGCCCACGCATTCACCTCCTTACGCACTTCTTATGCCCACGCATTTTAGGGCCGCCTTTTTTGCTTCCGTCAACGAAGACACTGGAAGCGATTTTGCGGAGAACAGCGTTGAGTTCATCGGTTGAGGAAGCCTTGAGGAAGGAGAGGATGAAGAATCTTAGTTCATCATCTTGTTCATCACCGGAACTAGCAGCAACCATGGTGAGTACGGCGTTGATTGATGCAGGAGAGAAGACGAAATTAGAGTTTTTGGCTACGGAAGAGATTAATATCCCGTAAGGAATACAGCGACATCGTTTTGCTTCTTCATCGCGTCTCCTACATCAATATTTGATAAAGAACGACTTGTGATTTTCTTTTTTGATCTTCTAAGATTTTGTTTCTTCTGTTTTGGATCCATCTTTTAAGTTTTCTTTTTATTTCTTCTGAGCACATGTCCGTGTATAAATAGAGAGATGGAATTGAGATTTTGTGTAGGGCTTCTGTAGATTTTCAAATCTAAGACGGCAAAAAAAAAATTAGGTTAACTTTTTACTTCTTTGTTTCCTTTGCAACATAAAACTGGAAACCCTTCGTCAAGCAACAAATCTTAAGTGGGCTTTTGCGTAAGATTGGCCCAGCTTCCCTTATGAATTATAATTGGACCAATAATAGAAATGACTGAAAGCCCACAACTCACATAAATTAACAATCGTATACCAAAATAAAATTGAATCTAAAATAAACCGGTTTGGTACTTTGTAATTAGGGATTTGCTCATAAACCATTAAACCCTAGTTTTTTCTTTCTTCCTTCTCCCCCTCAAATTTTGATTTTTGCCATTTTGGGTTTCTCGAACACTCATCGATCACTCTCGCCACTCGATGTATATTTGTAAGCTTGGATCCTGTAGTTTTCTCGAATTTAAATAGCTTGGTCGAACCTGTTTCAAGCATTTGTCTGTCAATCGCATTGGTATAGTCATGTGTTCTTCTCTAGTTCCTCATGGTAAAAGGTTGGTCCAGTTTCAGAAAGGGCGTGACTTTAGTGTTTCAGTGAAGCTTTTGCAAAATGTATTCTCTGTTTTTTCCAATTCATTCTCTTCTGTTGCTACTGCTGCTGATGTGAGCTTTAGAGATAGTCGAAAAGGTAACAACTTTACTGTCTCTTACCTCGTTGATTCATTGGGTTTAGCTTCAAAGCTCGCAGAATCGATCTCGATGAAAGTCAGTTTCGAGAACAAGGGCAATCCTGATACAGTTCTGAATCTTCTTAGAAGTCATGAGTTCACAGATTCTCAGATCTCCAGCATCATTTCGGATTATCCAACATTGCTTGTAGCAGATGCTGAAAATTCACTTGGTCCCAAGCTTCTGTTGATGCAGTCTAGAGGAGCTTCAAGCTCTGAGCTCACTGAGATTGTTTCTAAAGTTCCTAAAATCTTAGGAATGAAAGGGGACAAAAGTATCGGCAGATACTATGATATCGTCAAAGAGATTATAGAAGCGGATAAGAGCTCCAAGTTCGAAAAGCTGTGTCATTCTTTGCCTGAGGGTAGTAAGCAGGAGAATAAAATCAGGAATGTATTGGTTTTGAGAGATTTGGGTGTGCCTCAAAGGTTGTTATTCTCATTGCTCTTCTCTAATCACCATGTCTGCTGTGGAAAAGAAAAGTTTGAAGAATCACTCAACAAGGTTGTTGGGATGGGTTTTGATCCCACCACTCCAAAGTTTGTGGAAGCTTTATGCATTGTTTACGGATTGAGCGACAAAAGACTAGAAGAAAACTTCAATGTCTACAAGAGATTTGGCTTAACTGTAAACGATGTATGGGAACTTTTCAAGAAGTGCCCTGCCTTTCTTGGATACTCTGAGAATAGGATAATTCAGACATTTGAAGCCTTAAAGAGGTGTGGTCTGTGCGAAGATGAGGTATTGTCAGTGTTCAAGAAGAATCCACTATGCTTACGTGCTTCAGAGCAGCAGATATTGAACTCCATGGAAACATTTATAGGCTTAGGATTCAGCAGAGATGAGTTTGTCATGATGGTCAAGTGCCTTCCTCAGTGCATTGGATATTCTGCAGAGATGGTGAAGAAGAAGACTGAGTTTGTGGTGAAGAAGATGAATTGGCCACTTAAGGTCATTACTTTGTTCCCTCAGGTACTTGGATATAGCATGGAGAAGAGGACTGTCCCAAGGTGTAATGTAATCAAAGCTCTCATGTCCAAAGGATTGCTTGGAAGCGAACTCCCTCCAATGGCGTCTGTTTTGGCATGTACCGATCAGACCTTCTTAAAAAGGTATGTGGTTGAGCATGATGAAAAGCTGGTGCTTGAGTTGATGTCTATCTTCAACCAAGACCGTGTCTCATAGCATAGAGAGCTTGTGTCAAGGATTTTGCTTTTATTAATTAATTTTAGACTTTTGTAATCTCAATTTGACATTATATGAAATGTGCTCATAAATTTCTATGAATTGTTGTTATTGTCATTATAAATAGACTCTAGTAAATCATTACTAAATTAGAAAGAAAGTTTTTGAGAACTCTTGTTTTCAGGTGATTGTGAATTTGTTGGGTTAATTTTAGACTTTTATGTTGTGTTTCGTGACATGAGCAATTTTGTATTTTGTGGAGTTTTTGTCGATTCTTGTGTCTCGTGGCGTGTGAAATTTTTTAGTTTGAGAGTGGAGTGTTTGTTTTGTTTAATTGCTTCTTGTTCTGTATTTGTGATTGTGTTGAGTGTTTGTGAAGTTTTTGATGTTATTGTTGTTTTTTGTGTTAAGAGAGACAGAGAGATCTTACCTGACTCTTCATTTAGTCTGGACTACGCATTTGCCTTTCGAGAAAAACAATTCCATACTTCCCTTCTGCTCCCATTTCCCCATCTATTATATTGCATAAGGAATCTGCATTTGGCTCTTCCACAATTTTACTTACATTTTCAGTTGACTCCAATCGCATATGCAATAATTTAAAAGACTAAATTGTTATCCTAAGTTATGGAATAATATTCCACAAAGAAGATTTTTAACTTGTCGAGTGAAAAGATAATGAAGACTCCAAAGAAGAGTATGGAGAAACACGGCCAAAGAAAGGTCGGTTTAAATTCAATACAGTGGAAGACTATGTCTATAACTGGTACCTGATATTGTAAAACAGGTAAGCTTGAACATCAGTTACATAACACCATTGTAAATTGTAATACATAAGAAATATATAACACGAATACTCACCGTTAATCAGGATCCTCGCGACAATTATCAAAATTTGGAAAACAGAATTGCTTCCAAAACTTATGTTCACTGCAGTTTAAGAACATATTCACAAGGCAATAGTTGTGAACAAGATAGAAAGTTACATCACCTAACTAGTCATTTGCTCTTAGGCCCTTGGCTATCAAATGTTCAACAATCACAGATAAGCAAATGTGGTAAAGAAAATTACCTTAGTTTCCTTTTGAATTTTGGTTTTATTAAACCGGGCTTGCTCGAGTTAAACCGGTGTTATTTGAGAAAGGCTTATACGTATATATACACAAATTACACTCTCAGCACATTTCTGTTTCCTTGTTTCGAAATTCATCATCTCTCTCGCATTGATTCTTTCTTCTAACTCTCAAAGAATCAACGCAAGACTTCAAGAAATCGTCATGGTGTCACCGGGACGGAGTGAATCTATCTCCGGCGAGAACAATACAACCCTTCCCGACGGAAGCAGCGGCAAGAGAATTCCTCCATCGTCTCCTTCCGGAGACAAATCTCCTTCATCTAAACGCTCAAAGGTTTCTGATCGGAGACTTTACTTCCTCTTCACCATCTGGAGCTTCTCGTTTGAAATATTTAGGGCGATTTTGGGGATTTCCGTTTTCGTTTCAGTTGGGAGATGGCAGCGGCGCTTCTACCGATAGCAGTGAAGCTCCAACCTCCGAAGACGCCAAGATTGCCGAAGGTCCGTCGTCACTCTTCATTATTGTTCGATCTTTCTGCAATTTTTTTTATCTCAGTTTTGAAATTGGATTCTCAATTTCATCTTTGATTTTTGATTTCTAGGCTTAACACCGACTTTGCCAGATAGTTCTTTTTCGGGATGGACATATCGACACTGTACATTTAAGACCCCATGGTGTAAATTGCTATCACAGTCTGCAAAGGTTTGATTCAAAAAGAGAGAAACTTTTTTAAGGTTTAATGGTTTTATTATCCTGACAAATTGATGAGCTACTTATGAATTTTCAGCAACAAAACCTTTGCCTTTATGAATCTTCATGCACTTTTGGTTCTTGTTTAACCTCCGACTTCACATTACATGACCGGAATCTCGGTGCATTTTTGTGCAAGATCACAAGAATTCAGGTAGATTTTTGATAATCATCAGATTTTTATTCCTTTTTTTTTGTGGAGTGTGGAGATATATTCTTATTGTTTGTGCACATGTTCAGCGCAATGGCAATGTTGTAGCGGTTCTAGATATCACAGGAACCGGGGGACCTCTGCGGATAAATAAAGCATTTGTCATCAAGAATGTCAGCCATGAGCTACACTCTGGTGACGAATTGGTTTTCGGTTTAAACAGGAGCTATGCTTTCGTATCCTTTTCTTTTCTGTATGAAATATGCAACAAGTATCCAGATATGTTATCAGATGTCTATACTTGTATGAACTACACATAAGTTTTCCCATTAAGGTCTATCCAGATATATCAGCAGATGTCTAAAGTTACAGTCATATCTGGTGGGGAACAGGTTCCTGCAGGAAAATTTCTACAGTTAGAGAGAGAGGCAAGAGATCCATCAAGAGTTTCGATGTTGGCATCGCTTGAAATCTCGCGTGAGAATCCTGCTACTTCTGGGGTCCAAGAAGGCGTGGAAGGATATTTTCCTGTTAACAATCAAAGTAATAAAGCTGCAGACAGTGGAGTAGTCATCAGCCACAACCAAGATTCCAAAATGGAGGTATTTACTCTATGTTTCCCTTGGACCCTGGCGGCATCAACAATATTGACCACTATATTAACAAAGCTAGTATCAGATATTAGATGAGGAAAACGAGGTGACAAGAAACCGGAGGGCACAACAAGCTGCAAAGTTCAGGGAATATATTCGAGCTGGTATTGTTGACGGCAAAAGATTGGAATTTTCATTCGAAAATTTTCCTTATTATTTGAGGTATTTATGCAGAGTTAAGATACGTGCATGTGAATTTTCCATTAAGAATATTTTGGTCTAATGTTTTTTTGCTCTGAACTTTGAATTATCATAAATTCTAATTCCCTTCCTTAAGTATTACAGTTGGAGAATATGAGAGTTATCCTTCCTGTTTCAGTCTTTCACACGAATCATATTTTATTCTTTTCTTTGGTATTTTGGGCTTTGCATGTGTACTGTTCTATGTTTGGTGTATGCTGACTAAGGTCTTTCTGATTTATTTTTGCAGTGAGCATACAAAGTATGTCTTACTAGCTGTTTCAGATATGCATCTGAATAAGATGAATATAGGATATGCCCCATATGCATCCGACTTGACCATTTTGAATCCAAGGATATTGCTTTCTGGTCCTGCAGGTACAAGTATCTTGTTTGTGTGGTTCCTGTACTTCTTTTAGGCGGCAATATCATTTTCTCTTTTTGTTTGGAATTGTCTCAGGGTCTGAAATATACCAAGAGATATTAGCTAAAGCACTTGCCAATTCATTCAATGCGAAATTGCTAATATTTGACAGCAATCCAATTTTGGGGGTAAGATATTGTATGTGTTTCTTAAATATGACATCCGAGGAAGCTGTTTGTAAAAAAATCAATGTTGGTTACTTACAAGTATGATGATATGCTTGTTAGTTTACAAGAGGAAAGATTTTGCATCTACACTTATTTATCTGCTTTCCTGACTACGGGTATGATATGCATCCGCTCTGCAATTTCCTGCAGGTTATGACTGCTAAAGAATTTGAGTCACTGATGAATGGACCTGCGCTCATTGATCGAGGAAAAAGCTTAGATTTGTCATCAGGTCAAGGAGATTCATCTATCCCTTCTCCTGCTACTTCTCCCCGTTCATTTGGAACTCCAGTGAATCATAATTTGAAGAAAGGCATGCCCCTTTATATTGTTTGCAACAAAAGAATGTTCTTCAATCTTCTTAGATTTCTGGTTTACTGATACTTCATTGGGGAAAAACACTTGCAGGGGACAGGGTAAGATTCTTCGGTGATGAGTTGTGTCCGGGGCTACCTACCTCAAGGTTTGATTCTTATGATATTTCTGATGGAGGCAGCTGCTGAGACTGATATTGACTTCTATATTGTATGAATATGAATATTTGTTGGTTCTGGTGAAGAAAGTGAAGAAAAATGCAAATAATTTATTGATGAATTACTTTTATTTACATCCAAGAACTATATCTCTTTCAAAAAATCTATTACCTATCTTCTAATTTTGTCTAAATTTCTGGATTTGTTTGAGTTAGGCTTACAAATATATCTTCTGAACTTTTCTCTTGCCTTTTTATAGTCACTCTTTGACTTAATGATCCACTTTTTACTTAATCTTATTCAGGGGACCACCTTATGGGTTTATAGGGAAAGTACTGTTAGTATTTGATGAGAATCCTTCAGCTAAAGTGGGTGTTAGATTTGAGAATCCAGTACCTGATGGAGTTGATCTTGGTCAACTGTGTGAAATGGGACATGGGTTCTTCTGCAGTGGTACGTCATGTTCAGTAGTGCATTGGTTACTCGTCCTCAGCTGCTCTTGTCTCACACACTGTTTCGTCTGTTCTTTTAATAGCTACTGATCTTCAGTTCGAAAGCTCGGCATCTGACGATCTAAATGAATTACTTGTTACCAAATTGTTTGAGGTACTTATCAGTTGCAAGCAGTGAATTCTTTCTTCGTCTAATACTTTGCCTAATACTTTGTCCGTTTCCAGGTTGCCCATGATCAGAGCAGAACTTGTCCGGTTATTATATTTTTGAAAGATGCTGAGAAATATTTTGTTGGAAATTCCCATTTTTGCTCTGCATTCAAAAGCAAACTTGAAGTTATCTCAGATAACCTAATTGTGATCTGTTCCCAGACACATTCTGATAATCCCAAGGAGAAGGTAGTTTACATTAACTGTTATCAGTTCTGTCTTCTAGCCGGCGTTTAGTTCTGCATGTAGAGTGGGACTTATATTAATTTTTGCTTAATATTCCCAGGGTATTGGACGTCTAACGGATCTCTTTGTGAATAAAGTTACTATATACATGCCACAGGTCTGTTACGCTGTTCTAGTTGACGTAAGCACTCCCGTCTGTTGTCTGTCAAAAAAAACTTAAAGACTAGATGGATCTAATTATTACCAGGGTGAGGAACTTCTTAAATCTTGGAAGTATCATTTGGATCGTGATGCTGAGACTTTGAAAATGAAGGCTAATTACAATCACTTGCGCATGGTATATCTTTCATCTGAAATCTGAATATATGGAATCGATATACTTTTGGTTGTATTCTTGGAGTTAATATGTAGTTAGAAAAAGGTCATGGCAGCATTTTATATCTGGATACAGAATAAGTTTTACATATGATGGGTCAGATTGAAAATTAAGGATTTCAACCTCAGTGTGAAATCTTTCGATTTCCTTAGATACAGTCCTTATTTGCATATTTAGCTTCAAAAATTAAAGCTAAATTATATCTGTGGCATTTTGGCTGTTAGACGTAATTGTGGAGGCACAACCGCAGAGATAGCACATCATTAAAGTCTATAACTTTATCTTTTCTCTATTTCAAGACTTGATTGCTTCCATCTCAAGTCACACGAAAATAAATTGGTGATAGTATACCTTTTAGAATATGTTACTTTTTCTCAGGTGTACAAGACTATCTGTTTTTCATATGGCATAATTCCTTTTCCTGTTGTAAAACAGGGGAATACAGAAGCTTTAATAAAGAATTCATAATTGCATCTCAATTTAGGTGTTGGGACGATGTGGTATAGAGTGTGAAGGCATTGAGACGCTGTGCATGAAGGATCTCACACTTCGAAGAGACAGTATGTTTTCCCTTTCTTCGGCATGATGACCAGAGTTGACAATGGAATGCTTTTCGAAAAAGTTGACTTTGGATATCTGCATCAGGTGCAGAAAAGATCATTGGATGGGCTCTTAGTCACCATATAAAGTCTAATCCTGGTGCTGATCCAGATGTTAGGGTTATTTTGTCTCTTGAGAGGTAATTGGCAGCTTGTCCCTGTGCATCGTTGTTTACTTATTTTCACCAATGTATCTGTTTCAGTATTGAGAATGAACTTTCGATCCTTGCAGCTTAAAATGTGGAATAGAACTCTTGGAAATTGAATCTAAGAAGTCTCTCAAGGTTAGCAAATCGTCTTGGAAATTGAATTTTTGTTTACTTATTTTCACTCTGGCAATTCCTTCTATCATGTAACAATTGTTAATTTTCTCTGTTGCTTTCAGGACATTGTGACAGAAAATACGTTTGAAATAAGTGATATTATTCCGCCCAGTGAAATTGGTGTTACATTCGATGACATTGGGGCACTTGAGAATGTCAAAGACACTTTAAAGGAACTGGTTATGCTTCCTTTTCAATGGCCTGAACTTTTCTGCAAGGGGCAATTAACAAAGGTGGTTGTCTTATCCGCATTTGGTTTTAGGAAATTCCCATATTGTTTCACTATGTCCTGCCTCGAATTGATGACAGATCTGTGAAGGACCTTTTATTTGTGTGTACCAGTATACATGTTCATAAGTTTTGTGAAGTAATGACGATATTAGTAATACTAGCTGATAATTTGGCTTTCCTCAAAAAATTTATCTCCTATAATTTAGATGTTAACGTTATGGATTGGTGGCTTCCTAATCAGTCTGCTCCTGTACTTCTCTACACAGCCTTGTAACGGAATTCTCTTATTTGGACCTTCTGGAACTGGAAAGACCATGCTTGCAAAGGCAGTGGCAACGGAAGCTGGTGCTAACCTCATCAACATGTCAATGTCAAGGGTAACAGAATATCCTTGAAAAGTTGGACTCTACCAATTTATACACGGAATCTCTTGTTCAAACTTGTGTTCTTCTCAATATTGCAGTGGTTTAGTGAGGGTGAGAAATATGTCAAAGCTGTCTTTTCGTTGGCTAGTAAAATTTCCCCAAGCATTATCTTTTTGGACGAGGTAATTCCTCATGGTCAATTCGTGGGCGAATCTTGCTTGTAGTCAGAGCATTGACTGTCTTACAATATTTTACTGTCTTGTAGGTGGAAAGCATGCTACATCGGTACAGGCTGAAGACGAAAAATGAGTTCATAATAAATTGGGACGGTCTGAGGACAAATGAAAAGGAACGTGTTCTGGTTCTTGCAGCCACAAATAGACCTTTTGACCTTGACGAGGCTGTCATTAGAAGGTTGCCTCATAGGTAATTTATATATAGCTTCCTTGTTGGACTAAGCTTTCTGTCAAATTGACATGTCGTAACAAGTTTTTGGTATTGGCTTCTGCAGGTTGATGGTGGGACTACCAGATGCTCGTAGTAGATCAAAGATATTGAAGGTGATACTTTCAAAAGAAGACTTGTCCCCTGATTTCGATATTGATGAGGTTGCTAGTATGACAAATGGATATTCTGGAAACGATCTTAAGGTAAAATTCCTAGTAATTCCTTTTAACCTTTTGCTATGGTCTGACGAAATGATAAGTAATGCTCATATATATCCATGTTACATGCTCTTTTGGTGCGTGCAGAATCTATGTGTTACTGCTGCCCGCCGTCGAATCATAGAGATAGTGGAGAAGGAAAAAAGTGTAAGTAGTCTTTGTGTTAAACCAAGAAAACTAACTTTATGCTGCCTAAAACTAGTCTATAGAATAAAAATATGCTTATGATGAGATATATTATGGTAGGAGCGAGATGCTGCTGTGGCTGAAGGCAGAGTTCCTCCAGCTGGAAGTGGAGGTTCTGATCTCCGAGTTTTAAAAATGGAGGATTTCAGAAACGCACTCGAGCTGGTATGATTTTTGCTTGTGAGCTTTCTTTTCTCAAATCTGTCTCTGGCTCAGAGAACTGTATAACTGTTGTCGATGTTGTTGAATCAGGTGAGTATGAGCATCTCATCAAAGTCTGTCAACATGACAGCGCTTCGACAATGGAACGAAGACTACGGGGAAGGTGGATCCAGAAGGAATGAATCATTCAGCCAGTACGTGTAGGATTGAGTCTACTTCAGAAGCAGAATGTGTTGTATATAATATGTTCACGTGAATAGATAGATAGTCATAAAACAGTATAAACTATAAAGGTATAGTGAGTTCTGACAGAATAACAGGTTTTAGTCGGAGTTTTGATACAAACCTGTCAGGTTCGGTCACTGGTAGTTTCAAATGACTTATATTCTTGTCGTAGTCACATTTCAACAATTTGTTTTAGCTTAAATAGTTAATAACGGTTCACATTTCAACTAAACCAGTCAGGTTCGGTCTCTAGTTCCAAATGTTTTTTCCCTTTTCGATCAATCGGACGATCTTTGCTTTGAAAGCATAGAAACACTTGAAGAAATCAAGAACCGTATCCAAATGAAGCTTCATGTATCTGATGACGACTTTCCCAAGTGGAAGTTGCGTTCATGTGACCATGTCAATGGATGTTGTTTATAATCGCTTCCAGTAAATCGAACGAGTCGACTAAACCGAATTATATTGATCATCCGGTTTGTTTTGATTGAATTTGAGCGACACGCAGTTCAGCTCCAGAACTTGAATTCGGCAAGCAGTAACACCGATGTATAACGGAGGCGAGGCTTCTTCCCACACAGACACAGAGGATATAGGAAACTGCGAAGCGAAAAAGCTTCGTGGCTCTAAAGGTTAGAGCTTTATTCAATTTCTCGAATTGAATCAGATTTAGCACACTGTGAGTTATTTGCATTGTCTTTGTAATGTATTCTCTGATTCTCCATGGAAGAAAGTTGGTCCAGTTGCAGAAATGGCGCCATTTGAGGGTTTCAGTGAATCTTTTTCAAAATGGATCAGCTTTTTCCAATACCTTCTCCTCCTCTGCTATTGCTGCTGATGTGAGCTCAAGAGATGGTCGAAAAGGTCACAACTTTACAGTTTCTTACCTCGTTGATTCATTAGGTTTAGCTACAAAAGTCGCTGAATCGATCTCCATGAAAGTCAGTTTCGATAACAAGGGCAACCCTGATTCTGTTCTGAGTCTTTTGAGAAGTCATGGGTTCACTGATTCTCAGATCTCCAACATCATTAGGACTTTCCCAAGATTGCTTATCCTAGATGCTGAGAAATCCCTTGCTCCCAAGCTTCAGTTTCTGCAGTCCATAGGTGCTTCAAGCTCTGAGCTCACCGAGACTGTTTCTGCAGTTCCGAAAATATTGGGGAAGAGAAAGGGCAAATCTCTCAGCAGATACTATGATTTCGTCAAAGTCATTATAGAAGCGGATAAGAGTTCCAAGTTAGAAAAGTTATGTCATTCTTTGCCAGAGGGTAGTAAGCAGGAGAACAAAATCAGAAATTTATTGGTGTTGAGAGAAATGGGTGTGCCTCAGAGGTTGTTATTCTCATTGCTTATATCCGATGCCGGAGATGTTTGTGGTAAAGAAAAATTTAAAGAATCACTCAAGAAGGCTGTTGAGATTGGTTTTGATCCAACCACCGCAACTTTTGTCAAAGCTCTTAACGTTCTTTACGGATTAAGCGACAAAGGAATTGAAAATAAATTCAATGCCTGTAAAAGGTTAGGCTTGGCTGTGGACGATGTATGGGCAATGTTCAAGAAGTGGCCAAACATTCTGACAAAGTCTGAGAAGAAGATAGAGAACTCCGTTGAAACATTTCTAGGCCTAGGATTCAGCAGAGATGAGTTTTTGATGATGGTCAAGCGATTCCCTCAGTGCATTGGATATTCTACAGAGTTGATGAAGACGAAGACTGAGTTTCTGGTGACGGAGATGAATTGGCCACTAAAGGCTGTGGCTTCAATCCCTCAGGTACTCGGATACAGCCTAGAGAAGAGGACTGTCCCAAGGTGTAATGTTATCAAAGTTCTCATCTCAAAAGGATTGCTCGAAAGTGAACTCCCTCCAATATCCTCTGTTTTGACAAGTACCAGTGAGGTGTTTTTATATATGTATGTTAGGAAACATGATGACAAGCAGCTTGTGGCTGAGTTGATGGCTATCTTCACCGGAGATCGTGTTTCACTCACCGATCAGAAGACACGCCTAGAACAATGAGCAAAGTCAAGGATGGATTTTTTTTTTGTTTTCTGTTAGGTTTAGATTCATTAGTGAATCTTGATGCTTGACTTTTGGAAGTAGAGAATAGATTTTGTGTATGAGTGTCTGAAACCCATTTAGACTTTTGTAATCTTAAGTTGACCCGGATCCAACCCGTTTTCTTCTAATGTGAAATCCGTTTGGGACAATAACCAAGAAACAGCAACACAACTATTTACTACATGACATATGTAGGTTATTGGTAGAACTAGAATAGAGATCTAGAGGTTTTGGATTGTCTGAACACGAATACTTTTAACCCTGAAGGATGATGAATTAGTCTTGTACGAAACAATCTTGAAGGATATTACTCACTCTTCTGGTCCAAGAAATGGACATATAGTATGTGACCTTTAGAGGAAGACACTCTTGTGTGCTCATGTAAAGTCTATGTCGTTGTTACATCTTGTAATAATACTTCTGTTGTTGTTGTGAGACAAAAACAAGTATAGCCAAATAACAACAGTATGTTTATTTTTAGTTCTAAATTAAAACAAAACGAGGGCTTTGCCTAAACCCTAAAGAGCTCATTTTTTAATTTTGCCTCCCTCAATTTGGATAATTGGATCTTTGAGTCTTCTCTAATTCTCTATGGAGAAAAAGGTCACACTTTTAACAATCTATGAGAAGGTGGGTCACTGATTGATGAATGAATTTGCTCTTCTTCCTCGCTCAATCGTAAGTTTAGTAGAAATTTTCAGAGTCTTCTTCTCGAATAGAAACGGATAGTTGGGGTAGAATCGCTTTTACACTTCTGGGATTTGTTGGTTCTGCTCTTCTTGTATTCGCATTTTCTTTGTCATGTATTCTGTGATACTCCATGGAAGAAGGTTGGTACAGTTGCAGAAATGGCGTCATTTGAGATTTGTTGTGCAAAATGGATCAGCTTTTTCTAATTCCTATTCTTCTGCTAGTGCTACTGATTTGAGCTCAAGAGATGGTCGAAAAGTGAAGAACTTTACTGTCTCTTACCTCGTTGATTCATTGGGTTTAGCTACAAAACTCGCTGAATCAATCTCAAAGAAAGTCAGTTTCGTGAACAAGGGCAATCCTGATTTAGTTCTGAGTCTTTTTAGAAGTTATGGGTTCACAAATTCTCAGATCTCCAGCATCATTACGGATTATCCTAGATTGCTTCTAATAGATGCTGAGAAATCACTTGATATCAAGCTTCAGTTTTTGGAGTCTAGAGGAGCTTCAAGCCCTGAGCTCACTCAGATTGTTTCTACAGTTCCTAAAATATTGGGAATGAAAGAGGGAAAGTCTCTAGGCAGATACTATGATTTCGTCAAAGAGATTATAGAAGCAGATAAGAGTTCCAAGTACGAAACTTTGTGTCAACCTTTGCCAGAGGCTAATAGGCAGGGTAATAAAATCAGAAATGTTTCGGTTCTTAGAGACTTGGGTGTGCCTCAGAAGTTGTTATTCTCCTTGCTCATCTCTGATGCCCAACCTGTTTGTGGAAAAGAAAATTTTGAAGAATCACTCAAGAAGGTTGTTGAGATGGGTTTTGATCCAACCACCTCAAAGTTTGTCCAAGCTCTTAGGGCTGTTTACAGATTCACCGACAAAACAATAGAAGAAAGAGTTAATGTGTATAAAGGGTTCGGCTTTGCTGTGGAAGATGTATGGGCAATGTTCAAGAAATGTCCTTACTTTTTGAATAGTTCGGAGAAGAAGATTGGTCAGACAATTGAAACCCTGAAGAAGTGTGGACTACTCGAAGACGAGGTCATCTCAGTGTTGAAAAAGTATCCGCAGTGCATTGGTACTTCAGAGCAGAAGATATTGAACTCCATTGAAATATTTCTAGGCCTAGGCTTCAGCAGAGATGAGTTCATAACAATGGTTAAGCGCTTTCCTCAGTGTCTTATTTTATCTGCAGAGACGGTGAAGAAGAAGATTGAGTTTGTGGTGAAGAAGATGAATTGGCCACTGAAGGATGTGGTTTCAAATCCTACGGTACTTGGATACAACCTGGAGAAGAGGACTGTCCCAAGGTGTAATGTTATTGAAGCTCTCATGTCAAAAAGACTTCTCGGAGACACAGGAAGTGAACTCCCTCCAATGTCGTCTGTTTTGGTATGTACTGATGAGTTGTTCTTAAAAAGGTATGTGAGGAACCATGGTGACAAGGAGCTGGTGCTTGAGTTGATGACTATTTACACCAGAGGTCGTGTATCATCATAGATCAGAAGGATTTTCCTTTTATTTTTGGAGATTTGAAACCTTGATATTAGACTTTAAAAGCAATCCGGTTTGGAAAAGTAACTTTAAATTGTAATTTTGAATCTTTTTTTCTGATATATTACTAAGGTTTGCATCATAGAAACAGAATTGTTGCAAAATCACAGACTTGTGAATTCAAACTATGTATTTGCTGATTTAAATCTTCTGAATTTTTGGTGACCTTGTTTGTCTGAACTCTTGAAGTTTAAATTCAAGACGTATAAGAGAGTCAAGGTTCTGTTCTCTGCTCTTTTTACCAAAAATCTTCATTTTTTTTAAAAAAACTGTGAATTGTACTGTAATTTGGATCAGGTATGGTCTTATTTCAGTGTCACGTATCGGATCATGGTTTTTGGAACTGCAGATATGGACTAGAATGATGCAATGCAGCCCCTTAGCTCTTGGATTGGTCATGTAAGCCCTTTTCGTTTCTTTATTTGTGTTTGATCTTTGGTCTTCCCTGACAGCTAACGTTTTTGGAGTCGAGCCAAAATCATTTGATGATACTTCAAAACCTTGCTACGTAGAGATTCTTTTCCAAGTGATTTGCTTCGTCTCTGTCACAAGTTCTTGGATCATATGATTCATCTGATATGTGGAATGTATGTTTTCTTATCAGATTAGTAATCTTTTTCTTTACTTGATTGGATATCACTGAGACACTTGAAAGCTATCTCATGTCATTAGGACTCATAAATCATTGTCATCCAAATTGATGGTTGTAATGTTCAGAGTCTAGCTATTGTAATGGAAACTGAGATGCTTGAAACCTTTTAAAGGTTGTTGAGCTTCACTAAGTTAGTATATACACTGAAGATTATTTCTCTACGACAGTTGAGAAATCCAATACATGTAATATTTGATCCTAGAAAACCGTGCCAGGTGTATATTATTTGAAGTATGAATTTATGGATCTTTCTTCTATTCGACTTTCAGTTTCTTTGCATACTCATTTGGCTTGGAGACTTTATGAAAGAACTTGCTTTGGTAGGAAAGACAGATGCATAAACCGCTTTATCTTGGTATTTTCTTGGGGTATTTTAAATGCAATCCTCACGGTGCATTGCCGATTTTATAGTGTTTGCGGATATTTCGTGAGCTTTAGGTTGTAACTTGCCTTATCATGTATGTTCCTTTCTCTTTTTCTGACAGTAACCAAACTAGATGTACTATATGGTAGGCATACTTTGGTTTCGTGATCAATAAAATTAATCTGGTTCTGCTTGGTTAGTACTGAATCTTTTGTGTTGATGATGTTGTGATGTCGAAATTGAGATCCAAGTAAACCAAACTATAATAAAAGATGAGTAGCAATGAGGCTAAAGCTTAGCAGAAGTAAGGAAACGATGTTGTTTTGTGTACTGTTGCACTTTTTGTCCAGAGGTTGGCCAGTGAAAGCTACCCAAGATACATAAACACTAGATTTCACAAATGCTATTAACTAAACGATAAAGACATTATGTGTTTTGTTACTTCAAATCATTATTGAGTATGCAAGCAAGCACTACACTAAATACTGAAACCTCTGTTTTGACTTTTGAAACTAACCTTCCTTATATAAAACTTTTGCAGCGAGCTCGTCCGCTTCATGGCAAAATATTAAGCTACAAGAACAAAATAGAGAATCCTTTGTTGGATTCAACATTGGCACATATCTCTCATATCCGTTTATATGATGCTGCTCCTCATTTGCTCACAGTATTGTCCAAAACCAAGATCCGTGTCATAATCGGATTCTTGCAATCTGATCTACAAACAGAATTGCTGCGTCATGGATCGGTCTCATCAACAGTGCCTTCTTCAGTCTCAATGTTGTTACCTGCAATTGAGTCTATTTACAGTGTTCTTGTTGCTTCAAACCTCCACACACATATCAAAGTGTCTACGCCTCACGGTGATTCAATCTTTCTCGATACGTTTCCGCCATCTCAAGCTTACTGTAACCATAATTGAAATTCTGTTATGGTTCATTTCCTTCAGGCTTTGTCGATAACCAGTTCCAGTTGTCTGATGATGAATCTTTATCCGCAGAAAAACTATTTGTGCAAGCCTTTAACTCTGTTTAAAGAAATGGTCGATCCAAACACTGTTGCATTACACCAGACGTGGTTGACGCTATGACATCAAACAATTTCAGTTACGAGCACTTCCGGTGAGTGAAGCTAACTGGGGATTGTTTTACTAAATTTTAGGCCGGTTTATTTGCTTCATGATTTGCCGATTTGGGGATATGCCTTGTTTTCTTTATATAGTTACTAACAGAAAGAAGGAAAAATCTTTTGGTTCATGTGACTTTAAAGGTGGGGCAATGATTCACTTCTACAAAGCGCAAGTGTAAAGACTCCTTCTATCGCTTCTTTGCAATGACCAAGCTGATAAAAAATTTCGAGCACCGTTCTGAAATTAGTATAAACCACGATGGTTTTGTCTATTGTAGGTCATGAAACCTGCATTTTACCAGGAAGTTAACGGAAAATTTTGTATCTGAAACATGCTTTATTATTAGTGATGGGCCTTATCAACTGTGCCTTCTTCATCCATCGGATAGCAGAACAAAGATTGATAAATTATGCATGAGATCTCTGTTCTCTATCCGATGGAGAACGTTGGGAAGCCTCATGGAGTCTCCCAGTAAGAGGAAGCCCACTCCTACCTTGAAATTGTCTTCTTTACAAGCTGGAGTTTTCTTATTTGCACCATTTGACTTATTTGCTAAAGAACCAAAATTTCTAACAAAATCACCAAAAATAGTGCGGTGACAAAACAGTAAATAAATATATAGACACTATATGTGCTTTTGGTGCAGTGATGTATCCACGTTGCCTTCATCATCACGTTGACTATTAAGGCCAGCATGTTGTTATGACTGAAATGTTCTATGTTCTTTACTACTTGACAAATATATTTATTTGTTTGTTATTATTCGAATTTTTATAATGCTTGTGGCTGGGCCTGAAGAATTTATAAGTTACCTTCATTTTCCAGAAGAAGAGTTCCTTGCATCATTTGGTACTTCAACACCTTTGGTGAATTTCCCTGGAAGCAAACAGAGGATGATGAATCGTCAACTCTTATTCACGCTGCTTGTGGTTTTCGCCATTATACAACTCATATTTGCTCAGGAACCAGAAGGTAATTTACAAATTCTTTACATTGGTTTTGTTTATCTTTTTATCAGGATCAACATCATGAAATCTTGTTTTTCTATTACCAGGATTTATCAGCTTGGATTGTGGGCTATCCGCTAATGAGCCTCCTTATGTCGATGGAGATTTGGGATTAACATACTCGTCTGACGCTAAATTTGTTGAGGGTGGGAAAATTGGTCAAATTCAGAAAGATTTAGAGCCAGGCGTATTAAAGACGTATGCAACTCTAAGATACTTTCCAAACGGGATACGAAACTGCTATAACCTAAATGTCACGCAAGACACTCGTTATTTGGTCAGAGCTGGGTTCATGTATGGAAACTACAATGGTCTGGACAGTCCCCCAGAGTTTGATCTGTATATAGGTAGGACTTGGTGGGAAACAATATCTACAATGGGAGACCCTGATACCAATTGGGCATGACTGCGATCAGAGCAGAGAGGATATGGTACGTCCAGCGAAATCATTCACACCCCAAAGTCAAATACTTTGCAGATTTGTCTTGTAAGGACAAACGACGGAATCCCATTCATTTCAGTCCTAGAACTTCGGCCATTGAGTAATAATATTTATGCTACTCGAAGCGGCTCCTTGAATAGATTTGTCCGAGTGTATTTTACTGAGTCCAGTAACTATGTACGGTAAGTTTACTGAGTTTATGATCGAGCTTTATTTTCCGAAAACTCAGTGATAGATTTGTATATCATATAGACGTTTTATCCCATTAACCTATAGGTCGGAACTTTGGATTAGCAGCTAAAGCGAATGTAGTCGTAATACCTTCAACTAATAAGTAGATTTGCACGAAATCTTCATGCACGTCATTAACAAGACCATTCATTATTATTATTATTATTATTTTACGAATTCTTCATGCAACTAATTTTTTTTTTCTTTTCTTCAATAACTAAGAGGTTCTAGGCCTAGCTATGCCCGTACATCCCTCAAGTCAGTGACCGAATCATTTTATATGGTCCCCTCATATGTAACTGGCAAACAAGCAAATTGTTAGGTTTTGGCCTAGAAACACCTTATAAAAACCAATGGTAGAACTCACTGTCGAAAGCTACTATCTTAAGTGGAGAGGATGGCCTTTAAATTTGAACTTTTAAGTCATTTATAATTGTTTCCACTTTCTGATGTTGGGTATTTAGTGATAGTTTTCCACTTAGTAATATTTAGTCTCTTTATTCCAAGTTCCAAATGTTGGATCATATCACTAAACAACAAGCATGGAAGTAACTTTAGGGCCAATGACTTATTTATGGATTGTTGTGTCTTTTGCTCTGAACTTGTTATGGATTCTTGTCAGGTATCCTGATGACGTCCATGATCGTAAGTGGGTTCCATTCTCAGAAGATGAATTGATGACAGTAAACAACACTGTAGATACAGACTTTGATAATCCTTATGACCCGCCAAAAGCTGTAATTAGCACGGCTGCCATACCAACCAATGCCAGTTCAAGTCTGATCCTTACTTGGCTAACTTCCAATCCAGAAGATCAGATCTACATCTACATTCACTTTCTTGAACTACAAGTGTTACGGGGCAATGAAACTAGGATATTCGACATTTTGATGAATGGAATCATTACTTCTCCAGCTTATAGTCCTACGGACTCGGTTGTCGACACAGTATACAACAAAGAACCTCTAAGGTGCAATGCTTCAGTATGCAGCTTGGAACTAAGAAAAACACTCGGTTCAACTCTTCCACCTCTAATTAACGCCATCGAGATTTTCACAGTACTTGAGTTTCCAGAAACAGCAACATATGAAGATGATTGTAGGCCACCTAGCCTCTATATACCTTGCTCATAACATACACTTTCTTATTTATTTATATTCTAATTCCTGGAATTTGTTCCAGTCAGTGCAATTGAGAACATCCGAGCTGCGTATGCATTAAGCAACGGGAGTGGAGATCCATGCGTCCCTAAACCATCCCACTATCTCAAATGCAGCAACTTCACGGATACGTCCGTAGTACAATTGAGAATCATTTCCCTGTAAGTGTATTCTTTCACACTATGATTCATCATATAATATATGTCCTAATAAACAGTTCATGAGCTTGAAATAATTTTCTCATCATGCAACCAGAAATTTATCCTCAATGAGATTATCCGGTGTCATATCACCTAGCATTCAAACTCTGACCAAGCTTCAAGTGCTGTAAGTATAGCCTCTCGATCTTATGTTGACTAGAGTTATGAAATTATGACCATTTTGTTTTTTTCTGCAATGGCTAGGGACTTGTCGAATAACAATTTGACCGGAGGAGTACCCGGATTTCTATCCAACATGGTGTCCTTGTTGTCAATGTAAGTAACTCGAGAAAGAAACCAAAACATGTATACGAATAATAGTTTTTTTCTTCCATATCCTGCTAATCTTGACATAATTCGTCTCTTTGATAACAGAGACTTAAGCAATAATAGTTTAAGTGGTCCGATTCCACAAGCTCTTCTTGATAGACGAAAGGAAGGATTGGATTTAAAGTAAACTTTCCTCTTGTAATTTCCTGCTGGCTCTTATCCAACTACTCTTTGTGTTATAAGTAATTGTAGAAATGTCTGTTGTTTTGTAGGTTTCATGGAAACACAAAACTTTATGAGTTTATTTCACACAGGAAAAAGAATTTTCCATTAGTAGCAGTTGTTGCCTCAGCTTCTGCCATCGCCATTGTCCTGGTTGTTCTTGGTGTCCTTTTCATCTGCCTTCGAAGAAAGCCACCAAGTAGAGAGGGTATTGTATTTGCAGCAAACTCATCAATCTAGATATTTGATTAAGTACCATAAAAAACTATCGAGTTATTACATAGATTTTGTTGAATTCTTGCTTGCAGCTCCACACTCATCAATCGAAACAGTAAAGAGAAGATTTACTTATTCAGAGGTTATGGCAATGACAAATAATTTCAAGAAAATTATTGGTGAAGGAGGGTTTGGAATCATCTATCACGGTCATCTGAACGATGGCCAGCAAGTAGCTGTTAAAGTACTATCTGAATCATCATCCCAAGGATACAAGCAGTTCAAGGCTGAGGTACTGTATGTTTAATATATCATCCTCACAAATATATCTTTTAAAATCATGCTTCAACGGGCTAAGATGTTTTTGCATATGGTCAAAATCGCTTCCTAGGTTGAACTTTTAATGAGAGTTCATCATGTAAACCTGGTAAACCTTGCTGGATATTGTGATGACAGCAACCACTTAGCACTGATCTATGAGTTCATGGAGAATAGAGACTTAAAAGAGCATCTCTCAGGTAAACATAAATCCACACCACCTAACTTAATGATTTGAGTATTATGTTGTTTCGATGTCAATAACATATCTTGGTTAATACAGGAAAAGAAGGCTCCTCATTCTTGGACTGGCCATGTAGACTAAAAATAGCTGCAGAAGCTGCACTTGGTTTGTGTTTTGTCATAATCCATCTTCAAAGATCACTCTATATACAGTTGTGTTCATATTCCCTTCGAATTTCCATCAACTTTTTAACTTGTTAATCATATCACTTTGTAGGATTGGAATACTTGCACACAGGATGCAAACCACCGATGATTCATAGAGATGTTAAAAGCACAAATATATTGTTGAATGAAGACTTTCAGGCAAAACTCGGTGATTTTGGACTTTCGAGATCTTTCCCTATCGGGGGTGAAACTCATGTGTCGACAGTTGTTGTCGGAACTCATGGATTTCTCGATCCTGAGTAAGCATTGTTATAGCTTTATGTCACCAGCTTCTAATTCTTGTTATCTTCCTTCTTTAGTTATCACAAAACTCCTACAAACCATCCTTTTGCAGATATTACCAAACACAGCGGTTGTCCGAGAAGAGTGATGTCTACAGTTTCGGTATTGTCTTACTAGAAATCATCACAAACAAACTTGTGATTGATCAAACTCGTGAAAGGCCTCATATAGCAGAATGGGTGAGGTATATGCTTTCAATAGGTGATATCGAAAGTGTAATGGATCCAAACCTTAAGGGGAAATATGACTCTAGCTCTGCCTGGAAAGTTCTTGAACTAGCGATGTTGTGTTCGAAACTTTCTTTAGCAGAAAGACCAAACATGGCTCAAATTGTTCATGAACTAAATGAGTATCTATTGTACGAGAACTCAAGAAGAGAAATCAGTCAAGATGTGAGGTCAAAAAATTCCAGTGAAGTGAGCACAAACACCGAAATGGCTCCTATGGCACGTTAGATCAGGAGTCTTGTCAAGTGTTTTGTAGAATGGCAAAACGACTACCTTCACCTGAGGTTGTGTCATAAATCAGAAGTCTTGTCAAGGATCTTACCTTTTATGTATGAATCTCGGAAAGCCCGATTTTTACTTTTGTAATTTGACGACATGTTTCTTTTTGTGTGCAGTTCCGACTTGGAAAATAACTATATTTTCAATTTCAATCTCTTTTCCGAAACCTTGAACTCTGTCAGTGAGTCCGATATGTTACTTTTGATGTTATTTGTATTTTATATTCAAAAATATTTTCAAATCATTAACGAAGAATCATAAACCCTAAAAATCATACCTTTTTTTTTACTCCTCATTCCCCAATTTAGGGTCGGTCTGTGTGATTTTGGATTTCATGAGATTTTGATAGTCGACCACCCGTCGATCTTTGGCGGCACTCGATCTATGGTTCACTGTAACTTTTGAATTTTGAGACTAATCTTCGTAGCCTGGTCGATCCATTTTCACGAACTGAAGAATCAGATAGATTGCTTCTGAGCCTCCCGTCATGTATTCTCTGATACTCCATGGAAAAAGGTTGGTCCAGTTGAAGAAATGTCGTCATTTAAGCGTTCCAGTGAACCTCCTCGAAAAGGCATCTCCTTTTTCCAATTCCTTCTCCTATGCTAATGCTACAGATGCGAGCCTTAGAGCTGGTCGAAAAGGGTTGAGTTTTTCTGTCTCTTACCTCGTTGATTCATTGGGTTTACCTAAAAAGGTCGCAGAATCGATCTCAAAGAAAGTCAGCTTCGAGGACAAAGGCAATCCTGATTCTGTTCTGAGTCTATTGAGAAGTCATGGGTTCACTGATTCTCAGATCTCAAGCATCATTACGGATTATCCACAATTGCTAGTAGCTGATGCTGAGAAATCAATTGGTCCCAAGCTTCAGTTTCTGCAGTCCAGAGGAGCTTCAAGGTCTGAGCTCACTCATATTGTATCTACAGTTCCTGAAATCTTGGGGAAGAGAGGGGACAAAACTATCAGCATATACTATGATTTTGTTAAAGAGATTATAGAAGCGGATAAGAGTTCCAAGTTCGAAAAGTTATGTCATTCTTTGCCAGAGGGTAGTAAGCAGGAGAACAAAATCAGAAATGTTTTGGTTTTGAGAGAATTGGGTGTTCCTCAAAGGTTGTTGTTCCCATTGCTTATATCTGATCACCAACCTGTCTGTGGAAAAGAAAATTTTGAAGAATCACTCAAGAAAGTTGTTGAGATGGGTTTTGATCCAACCACCTCAAAGTTTGTCAAAGCTCTTAGGGTTGTTTACAGATTCCGCGACAAAACTATAGAAGCAAAAGTTAATGTCTGTAAAAGTTTAGGCTTTTCTGTTGGAGATGTATGGGCAATGTTTAAGAAGTGTCCTTCCTTTCTGAATTTCTCTGAGAACAAGATAGTTCAAACTTGGGAAACCCTGAAGAAGTGTGGACTACTCGAAGACGATGTCCTCTCAGTGTTGAAGAAGTTTCCACAATGCATTAATGCTTCAGAGCAGAAGATAATGAACTCCATTGAAACATTTCTAGGCTTAGGATTTAGCAGAGATGAGGTTGCAATGATAGCCAAGCGCTTTCCTCAATGCCTTATTTTATCTGCAGAGACAGTGAAGAAAAAGACTGAGTTTCTGGTGAAGAAGATGAATTGGCCACTAAAGGCTGTGGTTTCAACCCCTGCGGTACTTGGATACAGCTTAGAGAAGAGGACTATCCCAAGGTGTAATGTAATTAAAGCTCTCATGTCCAAAGGATCGCTTGGAAGTGAACTCCCTGGAATGTCGTCTGTTTTGGTATGTACCAATGAAGAATTCTTATGCAGGTATGTGAAGAACCATGATGACAAGAAGATAGTACCTGAGTTGATGGCTATTTTCACCGGAGATCGCGTTTCATAGATCAGAAGTCTTGTCAAGGATTTTGCTTTTATTTTTGAATTTCTGAAACCTTGATTTTAGACTTCAAAAGCTATCCAACTTGGAAATGTAACTTTTAATGTAATGTTGAATCTTTTATGATATATTACCAAGATTGGTAGCTTAGAAACGGCAATGCAGCCAATTAGTAGACATGTGAATCCAAACTATGTGTTTGCTGACTTTAGTTTTCTAAATAATTTTTCTTCTCACTTTTTGCTGACCTTGTTCGTCTTGACTCTTGAATTTTTACTGACCTTGTTCAGGAGCTGCATTGCACACAAGGTTTCTTGACTGTCTCTATACGTCTTGAGTTTGGATCATGTATTGTCTTATTTCTGTATCATGGTTTTTTGAACTGCAGATATGGATTGAAATTTGGAATGATGCAATGCAGCTCCTGAGCTCTTGGATTGGTCATGTAAGCCTTTTTTGTTTCTTTATTAGTGTTTGGTATTTGGTCTTACTGGGAGGCTTTAATTTCACTACAATTCATAGTTTTGGGAATAGAGCCAACTTCTCTTATGATACTTTAAAATCTTGCTACGGTGAGATTCTTTTGCAAGTGATTTGCTTCGTCTCTGTCATAAGTTTTTGGATCATATGATTCCACATTGCTCGTTTTTGTCATATTGGTAATATTGGTCTTTACTTGATTGGATATCACTGAGACACTTAAATGCTATCTGATATCATTAGGACTCTGGAATATAGCTATCATAGTGGAAACCGAAGAAGCTTGAGACCTTTTTTAATCTTGTTGAGCTGCTAAGAGAGTCGTTTCAAGTTCAATACTTTACTCTGAAAACCTTTTATACCAAGGTGTAACGTACTCAAAGCTCTCTTGTGGAAAGGACTGCTCAGAAAGAGAAGTGAGCTACCTGCAGTGTCCTCTGTTTTGTCGATGAAGGATTTTTAGATTGGTATGTGATGAAGTACAACGAGCTGATGCCTGCGTTGATGGCTATCTTCACCAAAAGTCGTGTTTGTTATGAAGCACAACGAGCTGGTGCCTACGTTGATGGCTATATTCACCAAAGGTCGTGTTTCATAGATCAGAAGGCACACCTACAACAATGAGCAGTGCCAAGGTTTGTTCTTATTTTGTTGTTGTCAGTTTTAGATTTCTAGATGAATCTTATGA
>Ga0041059_1000569_pt1 | contig 28414 bp, 17 predicted proteins | sample AraColnosormetaG_FD_56232 | JGI IMG/M metagenome (GOLD analysis project Ga0041059, IMG submission 56232) | Arabidopsis roots microbial communities from North Carolina, USA - Col MF nosort | ecosystem: Host-associated > Plants > Roots > Unclassified | place: USA: North Carolina | collected... | reverse complement strand
TTTTTTTTTTTTTTGTTTTCCAACTTCTTCTTCACTTTGGATTCTTATTTATTATGTCATTATATTTCTCATCTCTAACGAAAACAAATCATGCATGTTTCATTTTCAATAAAGGGTAGCCAATTCCCTCATTTTTTTTCATTTCTTTTTTCTTAAAGAATGGCTAAAAGTAGAGGACACAAATAGATCCGTCGGTGAAGAGACCTAATGTTTTAACAAAATAAAAGATGAGACCTAATGTTTCTTCTTATATTGTAGGTGGTTTTAATTTACAGTTGTTTTGATGGTTTTCCTCAATAATTTGTTACATAACTTACCAACACACTACATTCAGTAGAAATTGTGAAAAGTATATATTTGGATGTTTTTTTTGTTAAAGAAGTATTCTAAATTAGACTACTAGGAATTATCTTATGAGGTAATTAGATACCTTATTTACATTGGAATTTGGGAACGACAAAGAAAAAACAGAAACTACATTAGATGTTTCTAGCACATATTAAAGTTCATGATCGAGTTAGGAATACACATATCATCCTATCGCTAAAGATCTCATAGTGATTCGAGTATTGTTAACGAATCTCAATTCTAACCATAATGATATTGTTAATACACGCAAGATAATGTTTGGCATTATGATATTATAACTAAGATATTAATCACATTTACTTAAAGATGAACTTCTCGATTATTCATATCCTATCCTTTATTTTGAATTTTCAGTTTGAAGAAAAGGAAAAAAAGACCTTTCAAACTTTCATGGCGTACGAATAAGTCTTAGTATGACTCGAATCTTTTCGTTTGATTTAAAATCATATCCCTAGAGAAGTGAAGACTAAGAGGACTAATTATTTAACAAAATTAATATTGAGAAAAACAGATCCACATTAACTCACTACCACATAGCTAAAATTAAAAACTAGAAGAGATTAGATATATAATCTGGTGGGCACGATTCAGAATAGCACGTGAAATATTATATTTATAACAAATCCAGCTAACCGTGATCTACGCTAATTATGATTTCCAGAGCAAAAGTGACCGTATTATTATTGGTGTCTTCATTAAATTAACAATAATTTATAGACCTAATCACTATGAAAAATCAAGTTGATTATAACATGGATACTTCCATAGTATTAAATTATGATCTATTAAATGATCCAATGACCAAAAACAATATCCAATGTTAGAGAGTACTACTATTTACCTGTTCATACTAAAAAGACAACGGTAATTACCGTTTGGGTCCCATGGATAATGATTGGATTAACACTAATTAATTAAACCTAACGGTAACTTGTAGATATAGATACTGCTTATATCTTTTGATATAGCTGCGTGCGTATAGACTTTACAATAATTATTCGCCATGGTTACATAGAAGAATAATCTCGTGTGAAAAAAGAAGAAGATACAACAAGAATGTGTATTGTGTCATGGGGTAGTTGTTTGTGTCAATTCTTCTGTATCCAAATGTTCTTGTTCTCCTTCCGATCTCTCAGACTCAATAAGCATGAGAACAACTTGTCGCATCGATGGCCTCGCGACTGGAGACACACTTGTGCAAAGAAGTGCAATCTTTAACACAGTGAGCATATGAGAGACAATTCTCTCGTCTTCTAGCGTTAACCGAGCATCAAGAACTCCTGAGGACAATGCATCTCTTCTTATGTAACTCCTCACCCAATTCACCACATCTCCTCCTTGATCTATTGGCTGAACCGGGGCTTTTCCGGTTAGCAGCTCCAGTAGAACCACCCCGTAGCTATAGATGTCAGACTTCTCTGTCACTTTCATGGTGTATGCATATTCTGCAAAGTTGTTAAAACAGTTTAATTTCAGTTCCCTCATTGGATACTTAATTGCACAAACAAAAGCAAAAACTTTACCTGGGGCAATGTAGCCATAGGAGCCAGCAATAGCAGACATGGATTTAGAATGTGGCATGTCAATCACTTTTGCTAGTCCAAAATCTCCCACATGAGCTTCAAACTTGTCGTCAAGCAGTATATTGTTTGATTTTATGTCCCGGTGGAAGATTCTCGGCTTGCAATCATGGTGCAAATAGGCGAGACCCTGAGCCGCACCTAAAGCGATTTTAAATCTCTTAGACCAATCCAAGTTGCATGAAGGATCATGAAGTATTTCTCCAAGGCTTCCCTTGGGCATGTACTCATACAGAAGCAGATTTGATCCTTGGTGATTGCAGAATCCATGTAGCTTGACGATGTTACGGTGCCTGATATTCCCAAGAGTTAGAATCTCTGCTCTAAAGCTATTATCCACATTGTTGTTGTTGCCGCCTTCATGGTTTGATGCCAGCTTCTTGACAGCTAGAGTGTACCCGGCTGGAAGAACCGCTTTGTAGACGGTTCCACAAGCTCCTCTCCCAACTACAAAGCTCTCGTCGAAATTATCAGTGGCTGCAACTAAATCTTGGAACGTGAATCCTTCCTTTGGAGGGAAGTATATGTCCAAAGACATTTCCGATGGTTGGCCATCTTGAGCAGAAGAAGCGACTGTTCTCACTGGGCGTCTCATGAGGTAGACAATGAGAGCAATCAGCATGAGAGAGACCCCGCCAATCACAGCTGCAGTAATGGCTATGATTTTACTCGAACGCATTCCTCCGGGCTTCCCGGTTGACTGAGAAGGCGCGAAAGGCTGTGTTTGGATACACTGGTTGAGCGGCGGGCCGCAAAGCCCTTCATTACCGATGAAGCTAGACATGGATATGTTACGGAGAAGTGGAATAGGACCAGTTAAGCTGTTGTATGAGAAGTTGTAACCAAGCAAGCTGGAGAGATTAGCAAAAGAGCTTGGTATTTCCCCAGACAAATTGTTGTTGTTGAGGAGCAGGAACTCAAGCATAACAAGATTACTGAGCTCAGGTGGTATTTCTCCGGTAAGCTTGTTATAACTGAGGTTCAATGCTATTTGCAAACCCGTCAGACTGCCCAACTCCCGTGGAATGCTACCGTTGAACAAGTTTCCACCCATTTGTAGTTCGGTCAAGCGAGATAAGTTCCCTAGAGCCACAGGTATTGTACCCGAAAGATTATTGTTTGAGAGCTTCAGAAGCTCAAGCTGGTAGAGGGAACCTACCTCACTTGGTAAGGTTCCAGAGAAATTGTTGCAACACATGTCTAGTCGCTGAAGCATCTTGCAGTTGAAGATTTCAGAAGGGACCTCTCCAGTAAGCTTATTGGATGAGATATTCAAGGTCCCAAGCTGTGAAAGCATGCCAATCTCTCTAGGTAGCTCCCCCGTGAAGCCATTGTCTGCTAGCTGCAGCCTTTGTAGGGCACTGCAGTTCCCGACCTCCCTAGGGATGGAACCACGGAATCTGTTCTGTCCCAACTCGATGGCTGTGACATTAACCTGTTTACACAGGTTGGATGGGAACCGACCAACGAGGTTGTTTCTGGCTAGACGAAGTTGGACCAGAGTTTTGCAAGTGGTGATTCCAGTAGGAATGTTGCCAGAGAGGTTGTTTGTACCCAAGTTCAAGATGATCATATTGGAGTGAAGGCAGAGGTAGCTTGGAATTCTTCCACTGAGATGGTTATCGGACATATCAAGAACCCAGAGATCGCTATACCAGCCAAGTTTTGGAGGTATGGTCCCGCTAAGGGAGTTCTGAAACAGCTGCAGCATGAAGAGTCCTCTTAGATACTGAAATCCCAGGGGAATAGGACCCGTTAAAGCATTGATGGAGAGATCAAGCTTTGATAGATTCTTCAAAGTAGAAAGCTCCACAGGGATGGTACCTGTGAGTTGGTTCTCAAAAAGATAAAGAAGCTCAAGCCCCTCTATGTTCCCTAACTCCAAAGGTATCTCTCCGGTCAAAGCGTTTTCCGAGAAATCTATCTCAATTGCATATGAGAGATTCCCAATCTCTCTTGGAATCGTTCCATTCAACCCGTTTCTGTAAAGGTAGAGAAACTCCAGCGACTGAAGGTCCCCGAGCTCTTTCGGGATTGGCCCGACAAGCTGGTTCTTGTAGAGAGCAAGGGTTTCTAAACTTGTGCAGTTGCTAATCTCCCTGGGGATAAACCCTGAGAACTCATTTTCCCAAAGAATCACCTGTGAAAGTTTCTTGAGCATTCCAATCTCTTTTGGTAATTCACCACTCAACTGGTTCTGTGCAAGACCAAGCATGACCAAGCTCTCACATCCACCAATCTCAGAAGGCAAACTTCCAGAGATCATGTTCTGACCGGCTCGGAAGCTTGTCAGTCTCTTGAGGTTGCCGATGGAACGGGGCAATTGTCCACTGATGTTGTTACTGTAAGTCACCAGTTGAGAGAGAGACAAAAGGTTCCCAATCTCCACAGGGAGAGACCCTGAGATTCTGTTGTTGTATATGATCAGATTCTCCAAAGACACAAGCTTACCTATTTCCACAGGTATCTCACCATCAAACTGGTTATTGTTTAGTTTCAGAATCTCCAAGCTTGAACAGTTGCCAATTTCCTTAGGAATTTTCCCTGACAACCCATTATATGACAGATCCAGCTGCTTCAGATGAACCAATCCACCTATGCTTGGTGATAGCTTACCCGAGAGAACCATCGAAGACAGATTCAAGGACAAAACCTCTGGATCACTCGAATAGTTGCTGCACATCACGCCAGTCCATCCACAAGGTACAGAATCATTTGAATTCCAGTTTCTCAAATTCTGCTTAGCATCCACAAACTTGCTCTTGATTTCAAGAAGATATTGACCTTCTAAGTTCAACCCTGTTGTCTCAGAGATCAGAAGGATAAGAAGAAGAGATATGAAAAAAACAGCAAGCTTCATCATTTCCTTTACCATTCATGCATACACAGAAGCCCTTAAATCTTCATTAGAAGACATCAAACAAGATGTAATCATGTCTGCAAAAACCTCACTTTGTACATCTCTTAAAGACTACATACCATAAAACCATCCAAAAAAACTCAAATCATGTAGCATAACAAGCATATTTGAAAGAAGAATACAGGCCCTACTAAACTATGGATCTGGATCCAAGACACATAGCTATGAAAATTCTAGGCAAGAAAACAACCTTTGAAACTGGTTTCAGGAAAGGAAAAAGAGAGAATAGAAGAGGTGCAGACCTTTTTTTCTTCTTTCCAGGAAAACAATATAAAAAGGAAATGGTCAAGCTATGATTAGTTTTTTGATCATTGAAAGCTTTGAAGTTTGAAATTTGTTCATTAAAAAAGTCTTCTATTAGTACTGGCCTGTCTTTTAATATTAGTTTCAGAAGCCTATCAGCTTTGCTTTTGTTTATTTCAAGTAAAAAAGAAACTCAATATTCGTTTTGTCTTTGAAGCAACAAATAAAGTAAGCCATGAATTAGTCAAAGTGAGAACTACAAGGCTTAAAAATGATGGTCCTTTTTGTAACTTTGAAGCTATAATAGACTCTAAGTACTCAAATCAACAAGATAGAGATGGCCGACATGGCATGAGAACTTGGCTTTCCTCATTCTCTCACGACCTCAATTTCGTGCATTATTATTCTATTGTAAAGTATCAATTATACTCCAAGCAAAACAGTTGTTTTAATCTTCTATATACAGACGACAACCAAGATAACAACTGGAGAAGGGACAACAAGCTCGACTATAAGTTATAGTCCAAGGACAAATGCTTCGAGAAGCTTGTCAATTTTGAGACCAAACTTCAGTCTTGTAATGAGACTACTAAGAAGAGGCAATGATAAGTACCCACTTGATCATTCACAGCAAGATACCTAATTGACTGTTCAATATACCGAACCAAGCTATACAAATTCCAAGATTAGTATGAAAAGTACCTCAAGTGGCTACAACAACTCCTTCGATGAGGAATGTAAGAAGAAACGCGTTCTTGTTCCACAGGAGACGGCCTAATCAGTAATCACCTCTCTCTCTCTTTTTTTCCCTTTCATAGTTGCCGAAGAAAATGACCCGAATCCTACGCCGGAGAAGCTCGCCGGATCCTCTGTTATCTCAATTTCGATTTGAGAATTTTAAATCTTTTATGTTCAAAATGGACTGAAAATTGGTGTGCCGTTTTTAAACAACAAAACGGCGTTTATTCCGGTTGTTGTGTCGTTTTCTTACAGAGCAAAACGACTGTGGTTTGTGTTATTAACAGTTGTTAATATCTATTACTTGACCATCTCTAAAAACAAATTCGGAGGACTAAACTTTGTAGCTTAAGCATTTTGTTAATATCTATTACTTGACCATGTCTAGACTCAAGATCAATGGCATATACATAGTGATATAGTTGATGTATGAATTATGAATTATGAGACAATACAAAAAAAATGATGAAATATGGATCCACATTAGCTCACTAAGAACATAACTAAAAATTAAAAACGACTATTCAAGATTTATAAATAAAATAGGTGGAAACTATTCAGTGATTCAGAATAGCACGTGAAATATTATATTTAAAATATCCAGCTAACAGTGATCTACGCAAATTAGGATGAATTCCAGAGAAAAAGTGGTCATAAAATAAAATAAAATAAAATACAAAAACCCAAATTAAGTTAGTAGCACTAATTAATCATGCTACATACATAGTCAAAGTTCGTAGTAAGTAGACTTAGAAATAGTTACCGTTAGAGTTATTACGATTAGGACAAGCGTTAGCAAAATGTGAAGGATCGCCACATGAGAAGCACCTTATACCACTCACTGGCTCTCCAGTTGCAGAGACAAAGCTTGTTCCAGAGCCGCGTCGTCCTCCACTGCTTTGGCCGCCTCTACCTCCACGGCCACGACCACGGCTGCCACGTCTACCGCTCCCGCCGCTATTAGACCCTGTTGTTGCATTCCCACTACTGTTGTTTATGCTATCTTCCCATCTGTTTACAAGCAGTGCAAACAAAAAACTGATGTGTTGAGTGATGTAAAAGGAAAAAAAAATGGATTATGCGAAGAAATTGGGGTAAAACCAGACTCTTACGCAAAGAAACTGCAGCCTTGTGTTGGACATGAGAAGAATTGTCTTCCCCTGTTAGCTTCTGTGTTGGCTGTACGAAGAACACATTGTGATCCACAAGTGTTACATGATACTGTACTTTCATCTGCATTATAACCAACAATACTAGAATATAAATTACATGTCAATAAGGAAGACTTGGTCTGGACAATTTGCTTGAATTTTGACTAGTATATAGTACATACTAGCAAAAGCTAATCGATGATCTTTGTTTGCTAAACTATTATACAAGGATCAGTACCGTTTCTCGGATTTGTTGCAGTAGGACGAGAATTTCGAGATGCTGGAACCCGTGAGGGACAATTCGTGGAAGCATGTCCTCGTTGCTGACAATGTATGCAGACATTACTCTGTCTTGTGTTGCTTCCTTGGATATTGTTTGACGGTGCAGTACCTGGAGTTCTCCTTGCTGCAAGAACAAATCATTGATTCTTTTTAGCCTAAATGTTCTCTATTCGCAAGACACTATACTAAAGTTCTTGCATTCTCATTTAGGACAGAAGATGATGAAAGAAAGATTGTATGATGTCTAATACAAAGGTATATGTATTGCGTAACAACAAAGCACTAACCTTGAGAACGGGATCCAGTTCCACAGATGTCTATCAACTGTTTAAGAATGTCATCACAGCCACCCACGCAACCTGATCACAACATTACCATAGGACATATTAGAAGAAGTCACGATGAAATTGGCACGGTGGCTGTGATGACATTAAAATCAAAGCCTGGTAAAAAAATCAAAGCCTGGTAAACAAGAAAACAAATTGGCTGCAATTTTTTTTACCTAAGTGATTAACATCAAAGCCTGGTGGAATTCCAATTTGACGGAACTTGAAAAGTATCTTGTAGACCGGGCCTACAGAAAGAGAAAGGCACCATTTAATAATAAAGACAGAAAGACACATGTACACGCTGTGTCATCCAAGTGTAATTTAGTTTTTGAAATTCAATTCACTGTTATACTGGAGAATCTGTGGCTATACCTGGACCACAGGATTGACAAACATTAGTAGTGACAGATGCTTCCAATGTCGGTCCAGGAAGCCAGACTGCATTCCGACACTAGAGAAAGGAAAATGTGTGAAATTAATATAATAGATGTAAGCAAGGAAGCATAAACGAAGAAATACTGAAATGTCAAATGATTAGATCATAATCTTCAGAAATAAGGTTACAATACAGAGAGCAAAAAGTTTAAATTTCCAACAATATATATGGTATGTAAAGAGCGGTGAAATTCTGACCTGAGGATAATTCATGCACCCAACCATGAAATTGCCATCCTGCAAAGAAAGGGAATAGAACGTTTAACCTGTGGTTCCCATTAACAATAGGGAGAACAGAGAAAATTTTGTTCAGACAGAATATATGATACCCGGTTCTTCCTGAGTGCCATATCTGATTCATTGCAGAGATTGCATCGTCGGACAACTTCACCAGCTGTCTGACTTTCACTCTCATCAGTGTTATTAGATCTGCACATGCAGTATCATATTATATTACGAAGAAATAGACTTCAGCTACACAGTACTGAACAAAGTAACGAGACTACCTTTCAAAGAAAATTGTCATTGCTTCTAGGAGCTTTGATTTTTTTACTCTTGCCTGCGAGAATTAAATTTGTGAATGACAATTAGAAAAACACGGCATTCAGTTCCAGCCTACTGTGTTAGCAGCACCTTCAGCAATAACAGATTTGGCCACAGAGAGAAGACAAAAAGTCTAATAAAAAACAGCTGACTCACATCTAAGAAACAAGCTTTCATTTGCTGCAAACATGTTTCAAGAACTTCAGCTTTGGTCTTCCTGCCAACGCTAACTTCATTCATATCATGTTCCATAAGGGCTCTGAGATTTGGTTTCCAAAGTTCATACCTGAGAGAAAAACGTCAAAAGATTGGCAACAAGAAGACTGACAGACATCAAAGTCTTAGAGGGCTCTTCAAAAGGGGCTTGATACAAATGAGGTCTCTCCAAATAGATAGGCTCTTAACATAAAAATATAAATTCTTTAATCAGTTTACTCTGATTAGAAGGGAAATATGATTGAAAGCCACAAATATATAATGATATATGAAGGAGGCTCTAAGTTTTTTGAAACGTAAGGAAAATTTGTAGTACATCACATGCAGTCTTATACATACCCCATGTCATCATATCCCATCACAAGCGCCTCACCCTGAAATGAAATCAGTACAGTAAGCTAACTTCAGAAACGCTGAACAGACATATAAGGGCTAAGAACATATATATCAAATTATCCCAGGGAGAGTAGTCTTGCTATAACTCCAGTTAATAAAGTTAATTTAGATGTTTTATACACTTAAGAGTTCAGACAATACTACCACTATATATAGATACACAGTTTTGCTATAACCAGATAAAGTTCATAAAGATGTTTTTATAGTCTAGAGACCAGAAAACGTAACCAATATATGTCTAGGCTGAAGTTTGAGATAAAAGTATATTTTCCAAGGATAATCATTATGTTATGTTATGCAACCTTATAGCTAATGAAAGATCCTGGGAAGCTACAGGTATGATGTTGGTCTAGTAAACAAACTTATATATGGTCACAAGCAGTTCCTGATTCTAACGTGTAGGCGTTATTAACGCCCAAAAGCAGTTGTAACCCTAATCTTCATGCTGCCATAATTCTACACTCTAAAGATTAAAATAAATATACAGAGTATAGAAATAAAAAAAAGACAAAGGGAAAAATTCATAAAGCTTATGTATCATATCAGCTACCAGGTTGGTTGGAGAAAACCGTGTATTAGCATCCTTTGTTGCATAACCCCGATCAAGGAGTTTCTTTATGTGGTCGTGCATTGTCGCATCGGTGCCAATGCCTGCCTAACATTCACAAAAGGTAGGATAATAAAGAGTTACAAACATAATCGGATGATAAGTAGGGGTAGGTGAACAAGAGTATGCAAACACCACCACGAAAGGAAGGGGAAACAAGAAAATTTTAAAAACCTTGTCCATACAACTCAGTAAGTCAGCTTCACACAATAGTGGTGGTGGCCTTGTTACAGCTGCATCGAGAGTCAAAGTTGTTGGGATAAACTGCACATTACCAAGAAATTCAGAAATGTCATTGATTGTCCCTGCTGTAAGAACTAAGCAGTACGGTATTACAGAACAAATCCAAGAAGTGAATGTGAATCAGAAATTTTAGCAGTTAGACAGGCTCCTGTTTGGGGAAAAAATGTAAGCCACTTAAATAAGCCCCATTATGTCTCAGGAAGAGTCCAGTAGATTTAAACATATAAGACTGTCAGGATTTGACTAGAAAGCCAGCTCCCTGGGCACAGTTTTATGCCAATAAACAAGCAGCCTCGTCCATACAGATAAAGCAAACTGTGTTTGGTTCTCCAAATTTGTAGCAATTACTATTTGTTTGGGCCACTTTAATAATAATCATGACACCAGTTTTTGAACTAGAAACTACAATGCAAAGTTATGCCGTTCAATTGCATTATAGTTTAGTAGTTAAGTAATGTAACTTATAAGCAAGGACAAAGTAGTTTATTCAAAAGAGGATTAGCTGAGATATAGAAATAAACAACCTGCTGCCCTTTTTCATACACGGGAATCACTGAACCACCCCATGATTCAAAGCGGTACACCTCAAGGTAATTTTTCTAGTCACACAAAGAAAATTAGGTCAGTATCAAATTATTTATTGAAGGGAAAGTAAGCAATATATATGCTTGCAACAAAGAGCAGCTTTACATTTTATACTACCAAAACAGGAAACATCTAATCAATCAAAGTAGTTTCACATTTTATTCCACAGAAATTACGACAAAAAAGTAGAGAGTGAAGAGTCTTACGGCTAATATTGCTCTCCCAGATGCAGAAAAGCGCTCACCAGCGATATCAATCTCGACTGTAGTTTCAGCAGCAACTGCTGGCTGGGAAACACATGCTAGGTAATGGCGGACAACTAGCTCATATACATTCTGAAATAGTGGAAAAGAATGTTGGCTCCAACGTAGAAACATATACCTATGCTCGGGTATGTTAAACCAAACTGACAGCCATACTTACAAGGTGATCTCTGCTCCAGTTAGACTCTCCGCTAGAAAACTTTGTTGGGTGAATGGGTGGGTGAGCCTTGTCATCATGACCACCATTAGCAGGGTTTCTCCAGAGGCCCCCCTCAGGTTCTAATAATCTTTGTGCATATGATCCCCATGCAGGATGTCTTGTTTGTTCCTCCACCATAGCCTACACACAACTAGAGATCCTAAGAGACTATCAAAGGAAATGATAAAGTCCAAACTAACCTTACTGGCTCATGAGAAAAAAGTTACTTACACGTAAATCTGTCCTGCTCGAAAAAGAATCGGTCTCCGTACGAGGATAGCTGATGAAACCAGCCTGATATAATTCTTCTGCCACCTGTCCAGACATTTTTGATGTCATTTAACAAAAGAGAGATGTAATTGTAATTCAAAGACATATCAGCCTATACGACAGCATAAAACTCTACCAAGAGAGAACAGAATTTAGATTATGTTGAACATGCAATCCTAATAGGCCAAAGAATCATAGAAAGTATCTTAACCAATCTAAATACTCATTCAGACCTTCATGGTGTGCTCTGAACTCAGACGGAAATATCTTGAAGCACGTTTTTCAAGTTCAATCGTGTTCAAAGGATAAGGAGGATACTTGAATCGTTCCCTTGGATGTGGGACATTCATTACCTGGATGGAGATTATAAAGTAAATACACAATGTTAACTAGAGATGGAGTGTCAGATGATATAATTCCGTCTGATAAGATGTTTCTTTTTTACTCACAGTGGCAGTAGGTTCCTCAACGCACATCTCATATAATATGACAGCTGAAGCATAATCGAAGAGATGACCACGCCTGCAATAGAAATTATATCAATGTAACTTTCAAGAAGATTGGGAACAACAATAAGGAAGGCAGTTGAAAATCGTACATCCAATTAAAGGTGGCAAGGCCTTCTTCTGATTGGTGAGAACAGTTGATTGTCCAAAACTCTTCTGGTTCATGTGCCTGGATCTCCCAGTATCGCTCGACAATAAAGCCAAGTGTAGGAAACTTCAGTTGAAGCAGAGAAATATCAAATCTAGCTACATTAACTGGCTCTGATATGTAAAATGGGACAGATTGTTCTGAAACTTATCGATACTGGTTTCACATTACCTGACACGGACCATAACTTATAACACGACTCCTCTCCTCACCCGTAGAGTCAATAGCAAACCTATCTCTCAGCAGCATAGTCTGAAATCTAGTGAAAGAAGCACCAATGCGTAGGTCTATTTCCTAAAGTTTTCGAAAAAAACATTAGCTAATACAAATTCGGTAGGAAATACTGCTAACACATAAACAGAAGAGGGATTTCAGGAGAAACTCACTTGTCTAGCATCTACAGCCTCAGCAAACAATTGATTAGGATCTCTAAGATTCTGAACTGCTTCATGAATATCCCTAGCAATTACATCATTGGAATCAGTTCAATCGTTTGAAATAGAGTGCTTAGTAGAAGATATATGAGGAATAACGTGTAAAGCAATCTCTACCTGTCAATTAACGCAGAGAAATGAGCCCTGCGTATAAAAAGATTATGCTTGACAGCTCTGCAAACATCTACAACTTCAAATGCAATGTTTTCACCTTCCCTATCACAATCAAGCCACAGCACAAGCCAGTCGCTTTTCCTTGCCTCCTCCTCCAATGTCTTCTTAATATCCTTTTTGTCCTAATTCACTCAACACCAGAATTAAATAAAACTTGCAAGTCAGAAAACCCCAACTTCATTATAAAGGCGAATCAAAGATCCTAGTCCCGTTTTATACAGTTGCAATTACCAAAACAAATCAGACCCAATCAACAATTCCTAGTTAGAGAAGCAATGACTAAATCAACAACCCAGAACTATACAAAAGCATACAAGTACAATGGGACATTAAATCAATTAGGCGTGCACACACATACAATAGAATTACCTCGGGAACGTGTTTCATGACCGGAGCTTGGTACAGATCTGCCGGGTCGCAGGAGTGCCATTTGCGGTAACGATCGGCGAACTCAAGCTCCATCAGGTGGCCGATGACGGAGGTCATTAGCATACGACACGGCTGCCCATTGATGGCGTAATCGAACTCGAAGATTTTGTTGTACCGAGACCTACCCTCCCGAGTCCGGAAAGTTCCACGGGATAGAATCCCCGCCACTGACTTCGCCACGGACGGCTTCTCCGCCACGTTCAACACTGTCACGGGGCCACCGCCTCGTCGCGACATCGCCGGTAAAGAAAACCCTAACGGTTAGTAATTACGTTTTTTTGTTTTCAGTAGGCGAATTTTCCCGCTCTTATGATATAGCCTAGCTACTATTGGTGGTGTCACTGAGACACTGACCGAACAGTTGTGGAAATTTGTGCCTTTAATGGGCTTCAATAATTCGGTTAAAGTTGATCTCACAATTGAAATTGAATCAAAACCGGACTCGGATCCGGTTAGCTTCTTATGATATATGACTATATGATAAGTATGTTTAAATCGTATAGAATATAGATCTTGAGCTTAATGAGATTAATTCAATTTCTTTAGAACACTTGCAAAATAAATAAATAAAACAAAATAATATTTTTCCTTTATGCACTATAGAGTTAGTCCGATAGGATAAGGGCCCAAGAAGGCCTCATTGATAATTTACAATCGAGAGAGAGAGCGATAAAGTCAACTCGTTGACTAAAATGAAAGATTTCCCGATAGCAATCTCCCTTCTGTTCGCTCTACTATCGCCGGTTCTTCTACCTTGCTCCGGCGATTCCACCGGCGGCGTCGAGGATGATTCTCCAGCGACCGTATGTATCGTCGGGAGTGGGATCGGAGGCTCATCCGTAGCTCACTTCCTCCGTAACTACTCTGTTTCCACCGGCTTAAATCAAGCCAAGATCCTGATGTTTGAGCGTCACGAGATAGTCGGTGGACGCATGAGGACCGTCACTGTCGCCGGTGATACTTTCGAAGCCGGCGGTTCGATTCTCCATCCGAAGAACTACCACGTTAAGGATTTCGTCGAAAGGTTCAATCTGACGGTTCGATTACCGACGCCGATTGAAGAATCTTCAGCGATTGGAATCTGGGATGGGAAGAGATTTGTCGTCAAGACATTCGGTTCCGGTACCAAATTTCCGTTTTTGGATACGATCGTCTCTTGGGTGAATGATCTCTACTTGTTCTTACGTTATGGGTTATCACTGCTGAGAATGAGCAGCTTCATTGAGGTATTTAAATGTAGAACCTTTTGATTTCAGAATTGGCTATCAATTGTTGAACAATGAGTTTGTTGTTGTAAAGTGATTTTAATTTGTTAGCTAGCAATGAGGATGTTTTCGTAACTTGATTTTGCATCTAGGTTTGTGTTTGTGTGTGTGTGTGGATCCTTTTGTATGTTGACTGATGTTGATTTTTTATGTTCGTAGAATACAGTTGATAATTTCTTGAAGTACTATGAAAGCTTAGAGTCAAGACCTATCTTCGACAATGTTGAAGGGATGCTTAAATGGTCAGGCTTGTACAATCTCACAAAGCTCACTCTACAGGAGAAATTATCTGAAGCTCAGCTTTCTCCTTTGTTAGTCAACGAGCTGGTTACGGTAATCTTTCTTACAATACTGTCCTTCAAAGGCCATTTTAATCTCTTCTTTGCTTATATGGTTCAACATATAACTCTTCTCCTTAACAACTTTTGCCAATTATCATCCTATTACAATTTTGAGTGTGTTTATTGTGTTTCTCCAGGTTATTACAAGGATAAACTATGGACAGAGTGTACTCATCAGTGGGTTGGCAGGTGCTGTCTCTTTGGCGGGTTCAGGTGGAGGATTATGGTCTGTTGAAGGTGGAAACTGGCAGATGGCTGCAAAGCTCATTAATCATTCAGATGTTACGTTACACCTGAACGAGAAAATTGAATCCATTTCATATCTCGAAAACCATTACGAGCTTAAATCCACTAAAGGAAACAGCTACAAGTGTGATGTCACAGTAGTTGCCACACCATTAGACGAAGTGGATATTCAGTTCTCACCCACGATCTCAATTCCTAAGAGAGAACTACAACACACGCACACGACATTTGTGAGGGGGCTTTTAAACCCAGTAAGTATCAATCACTGTCTGTAGTTTTAACGTTATCCTGATCATGATTCTGACTCGTAACTAATGTGTGATCATGTTTTCTCTATGAAAAGGGATACTTTGGGATGAAATCGCTTTCAGATGTTCCAGCTTTGGTGGGAACCCTTGAAGATCCTCTAATTCCATTCTCATGCATCTCAATTCTAAGGAAATATAGTAAAACAGATATGACATACAAGATTTTTACGCGACAACCTGCATCAGATTCGTTGCTTGATGAGCTCTTCAGGTAGTTACAACACAATCTCTGTCAGATTTGAAGCACATCTGTTCAGTTTCATTAAAACTGGTTCAATTTCTCTTCTTTCTTAAACAGTAGGAGAACCGAAACCGTTCGAATAGACTGGGGTGCATACCCAAAGTACCACGCGCCTGAAGTTTTCGCACCATTCATATTAGATGACCATCACTTGTACTATGTGAATGCTTTTGAAAACGCGGCAAGCACAATGGAGACAAGTGCAGTGGCTGGTGAGAACATTGCCAGACTCATAATTTCCAGATTCATGACAAAGGAATCATTATCTTCCTCGGACAAAAGAAGCTGTAGTTCTGGTCTGCACTCAGACTCATAAACAACTTTGGTCCCCACATAAACAAGGACTATTGGCTGTGTGTGTTTTGAAGAAGAATATGATGTTTATGTATATAGACACATAAAACAGTTTTGAGTTACTGATTGTGTTTGTTCCTCGTAACCTAAGCTTCTTCTTTTTTTTAATCTTTTTCGAGTTCTTGAATCAGACCATTGGCATTAGCATACAAAAACAAAAACAGAGAAAGTTAAGAATCTTTTAGTACCAAGACAGAGACATAAACAGCTACATAAGTTGATTCAATATTAGATTTTACTACGTAAACAACAGCAAAGTTGTTGATTCAATAGCATTTTATATAAATAAATAAAAAACTTTATTTAGTAGTGCATAAATGATAAAGCAAATTTTCTAATTAGCTTTTGTTGATTAATCGGGTTAATAAATAAATCATTAATGTAAAAGATTTTAATATAAAATAAGAATCCCCAAAAAGAGCTAAATTATTCTGCAGAAGACGCGTCTTCTTTCTTCTTCGGTAAACTTCAAATCAGAAGCGAAGAAGAGATCAAATCAATCTGATCGTAGATGGGTTGTTTCAGTTGCTTCGACGGAACCCAAAAGGAACAGCGTAAGGAAGAAGAGAGACAAGCCTCCGCCGAAGCTCGTGCCAAAGCCGCCGAAGCTGCCCAGCGACGGTTTTTATCTCTTTTCTCTTCGCCTCTATTGAAAAATTGATCCTTCAGGGTTTTAGAATCTTAAATTCCTTTGAAATCCTAAACTTTGAAATTGTAGATATATGGATGTTAATTTTTGGTTTGGTAACGCAGGAAAGAGCAGTTTGATAAGTCTGCAGCTGGAAGAGCTGCACAAGCTCAATTACAACAAATGGCTAAACAATCTGCAAATACTAACAAAGGAGAGCCTGTTCTTAAGGTTTTTAAAACTACTTTCCTCAATTTATGTATCATCATCAAGTTAAAAGTTTGCTTATTCAGCTTTATCTTTGCTATGAATTGCAGTGGCAAATGACGTAGTGATGAGTCCTGGTTTCAAAAGGAATCAATTTGTGCGATTTGGTTCTTTGTAAATTGTGTGTTCTTCAATGTTTGCAATACTTTGGTTATGTGAATTGAAGCTTATTTTCTTCCTTATTCATCTGATTATCTTTTGACTTTTGTAAAACAAAAAAGAAATAACAGAGTACAATGTTAAGATCATCTCTCTGTTTTACTGTGAGCTCTGGACTTACTATTCACTGTATCCAATAAATAAGTTGTTTAGAGCGATGTTAGAATCAAATGAGCTGATAGCTTTAGTTTCTGCGGCATGAGCCTAAGATTCATTTATGCATGTCTGATTTATGGCAATGTTTTTTAGTTCAATGGTGGGTCTTTGTGTTTTTAGTGTCTGACAGTGACAGATAGAAAGGAAATTGATACCTCAGATTGAGCAAGTGTGAGTAGAGTTTCAGCATCATCGAGTTAGTGCATTGTCTTGGTTTCTCTAAAGATTTCATATACAAATCCTATAAACAGTAGAGAAAATGAATCCAATTATTTGATTTGATATAACTCACATTCAATTAAAGCAGACTCACCCATTTAAAGACAAACAAAGATGTACCAATTATATATGGACATCAAGAGTTGTTTACTACACATTTTCTCCCCAATATTTAAGATCAATCAATATTACATGACAAAAACCAGGAGACTTGTTATTCTGTGAGACTTGACTCTTCTGCAGAATCATTTTCTGCTCTTTCCTTCTGAAGAAACTTATGGCACATGATGGTACCAACAAAATCAAGCATTCCATGTTTCACAAGCTCCAGCCGCTCCGAACTGTTCATTACAGAGAACCCAAACCGCTCAGTCCAAGTGGTCACAACCTCTTTTGCAGCCGGTAAGACCAGTCTACAAACTCCCATCTGAGACATTTGCTTCTCCAACTCATCCATCAGCACTCTGCACATCCCACTTCTTCTGTAACTAGACAATGTCGCCACCAAAGGGATCTCGACTACATCTTTGTCAACTCTCACTGCTGCCACCGTGATAGGCTCGTTCTTTCTCTCGATCAAGACTGTGTAAAACCCGCGGCCCACTCCAGTTCTGTCTTTCCTGTATATCAGTTCCTCAACAAGGTCTCTCCCAGAGAAAACATCATTGGTAGGCTCAAACCCTTGGTGAAGTATCTCGACAGCAGATTCTAGCTTGGAGATTTGTTCATCATCATAGTGTTCACCTTCGTTCGGAGCTCTCATCAATGTCCAGACCAAATCACCGTCGTTGCCTACTGCAATTTTACTTCCTAGGAGATTCTCAAGCGCGGAAAAGACTCTGTTGCATTGACTACTACAGAACCAGCCTCTACTCGAAACAATGCAAGAGTCTTCTTTCAAACACGTGAGATGGAACCTTCTCTGGCACTGCTCACAAGCCATCAACTTGCTGTTCGCGGGTGATTCCATTGATCCACAGATATCGCAGCAGCAACAAGGACAGAACCAGAGGTCTTCCTCGGGAAGACTAGACAAACCGAGGCAAGCATGGTGAAACGCTGAAGGACAACCATCACAAAGAAGCAAATCTCCACCCCAGTGACAAACACAACACACATCACAGTTCATGTCCGGACTACAATCTTTTCTACAGAATCTTAGAGACTCTTTTTCATGCTTGTTCTTCTGCTGCTTCTTTTCCATCACTTGTAATACCTTCTTCAGAGATTTCACCATCTTCGGCCTCCTTATCTCTTCACTCGCCATCTTCCTTCTCTTCTTCTGTTGCTCATGTATTACATCAACATTGAGACCGATTCTGATCTTCTCTTGGTCCCCATTAAACACAGCCGTATCAGAACCCTCTCTATTCATTATTATCTTCTTCTGTTGTTGTTGTTTTGCTACATCAAAATTTGGAACGATTTTGATCAAATCAGCAGACGGATGATTATCTTTTTCCGGAGCTGTGCTTTTGACATCCAAATCCTCGACCCTACCCCTTTTCTTACTTTTCTTCTGTTTTTGATTCGAAACATCAGAACTAGACTCTGAGGCAATATTGCTTGGAAGGCAAGACAAGTCATATTTGGGAACAATTTGTAGTTGCTGTTGAGAGTCTTGGTCGACACAACTCATACAAGCCTTAGCTAAAGAGTAGAACCACTTTCCCTTGGGAGACTTATAACGCTGCTCTTTCTTGTTCCTTTTGTTATAGTAAGAGATTACCCAACCAAGAGCCGAGAGATGTCTCTTCACCTTGATGGACAAATCCGATCGTCGTTTTCCGTTCTCCGTCATCTTTCCATGCTTTACCGTCGAAAGCCACTCTTCGATGGCTCCTGGACTTAGCTCTGCTTCCATCGGAACAATATCACACGAATTCATTCTTCAAGGAAACACGACTCTCGCTTATCGACTAGGGTTTTAGGCACATATAAGGTTCGAGAAAAATAAGGAAATTTTCCCTTAAACAAAGGGAACAAATCTTATAAAGATTTTATCAGTTTTAAATCTGTTGAATATTTTTTCCAAATATTAAATTAAAAAAATGGAAAACGTGATGCGAAAGTATCTGGAAAAATAGAAATTTGATTAGAATGTTAATTCCTATACATTAAGAAGTACGTGGGCCTTTGGCTCATAAACGTTTTCGAAAAATCTTTATACAGAAAGGCCCATTCTTGTGGAAAAATATAGAATTAGGCCCATAATTTCTTGTTAGTAGTGTTAAATATGGCGAAAATATTAATATATAAGAAAATTAGAATATGCTTCAGTAAAGGCCCAATTATTTTTTTAGCGGTGCAGATGAATGGGCTTTACGGGCCTTAATTGGTTTTGTAAACCTTGTACGTTTTAAGGCCTTTATTATCGTTAAGACAAAACAATCGCCGACTTTAGACTCTGTCGCCGGCGACACTCAAACTCAAACGAACGAACACTGTCCTGATTTGAGGAATCCGGTGAATCGAAACTAGATGTCCCTCAATCTGTCTCGTCTTTCGCTTCTCTCGTCCCCACGTATCTCGATTTCAACTCACGCTCCTCGGAAAGGTCACTCTCTTTTCTTTCACTCTCTGTTTTGTTCTTTATCGCCTGAGAATTGATGTGGATTTTTCAAATTTCAGTTAATCTTAGCTAATTGACTTGAAATTCAATGAAAAGATTCAATTTTTGGTTTAATTAAGCAAGTTGTGAGATAGATGAACGAATTTGTTGACCAATTGCGTTTTACAGGATACGTTTGTTGCTCTATGAAGTCTTATAGATTATCTGAACTTAGTTCTTCCCAAGTTGATAGTTTGAAGTCACGCCCTCGCATTGACTTCTCTTCTATTTTCGCCACTGTAACTTTCAAACTCTTCTTCTTCTTCTTCGTTGACCATTTTCCCACTTCTCTTATTAAGCTCGGTCATATTTTACTATCAGGTGAACCCGATTATCGATGCTGTTCGTAGCAATGGGGATAATGCTGTCAAAGAGTAAGTGACTTATTCTCTGTCTTTCATTTTCACTACTCTTATTCCCTAGAAGAGATGGAAATGAGGATTATATTTTGTTTCAGATACACTGAAAGATTTGACAAAGTCCAGCTGAATAAAGTTGTGGAAGATATGTCTGAGCTTTCTGTTCCTGAGGTAGTTGATTTAACTTTTGTATATAAATGTTTTGAATTCTTTTTCATTTGTATGTTAAATTAATTTCCTTTCTCTGTGTCAATGCCTTTTGTATTCAGCTCGATTCCAATGTCAAAGAAGCGTTTGATGTTGCGTATGACAACATATATGCGTTTCACTTAGCCCAAAAGTCAACTGAGAAAAGCGTTGAGAATATGAAAGTAAGTCAATTTAGTTACACATTACGTTCTTAAGTCTTCTTCACACTAATCTTTAGTCGTGAACTTTGTTAGGGTGTCAGATGTAAAAGGGTGTCAAGATCTATTGGCTCTGTAGGTCTTTATGTGCCTGGTGGAACAGCTGTTTTGCCATCAACGGCTTTGATGCTTGCTATTGTAAGTTCTCATGTTTTATACTTTTGCTTGTTCATTTCTCTTGTAATTTTGTAATAATCTTGTCTTCTTTTTCCTTACCCTATACTTCTCTCTCAGCCTGCTCAAATTGCTGGATGTAAAACAGTTGTTCTTGCAACTCCACCAAGTAAGGATGGAAGCATTTGTAAGGTAGTACTCCGAGCTGTCTTTTTTCCCTGGGAATATCCGATAGTACTTACATTTATCTTACTGCTGAGCTTATGTTTTAATCTTGTTTCAGGAGGTTCTGTATTGCGCCAAGAGGGCTGGTGTTACTCACATACTCAAAGCTGGTGGAGCGCAGGTGTGTCTGTGTTAGTTTTTTTTCGCTTATGTTTTCATGCTGGTGATTGTATTTTTTCTCTCTAAGATTGTAGACATTTCGATTTTGTTTTGCAGGCTATAGCTGCCATGGCCTGGGGGACAGATTCTTGTCCAAAGGTTGAGAAGATTTTTGGTCCTGGGAACCAGTATGTCACAGCTGCTAAGATGATTCTTCAAGTATAGATATCGTTCATCAATTACTTTTGTCCTAACTTGTTTGGAGTCTCTAGACTACTCTTTAACCTGCTTTTTCCCTTACTGCAGAACAGCGAGGCAATGGTCTCAATCGATATGCCTGCTGGTCCTTCAGAAGTCCTAGTTATTGCTGACGAACATGCTAGTCCAGTTTACATTGCAGCAGACTTACTTTCTCAGGTATTTCCATGAAAAAGTTGCAATTTTCAACATAACATATCGGGATGAGTTTGTGTCTGCCTTATTTGTTTAATTCAGACCTACAGAGAGCGGCTAACTTGTACATTTCTTTTTTTGGTTTCTCTGCAGGCGGAGCATGGTCCAGATAGTCAAGTTGTTCTTGTAGTTGTGGGCGATAGTGTAGATCTCAACGCCATCGAAGAAGAAATTGCCAAGCAGTGCAAAAGCCTTCCTAGAGGAGAGTTTGCTTCAAAAGCACTAAGTCACAGTTTCACAGTGTTTGCTCGAGATATGATTGAGGTACCCATCTCTTTACGGTTCACCTTTACTGTTACTATCTCAAAACAACATCTGTAACATCATCACTGTTTGTTCTTTAATTCTCCAGGCAATATCTTTCTCAAATCTATATGCACCCGAACATTTGATCATCAATGTCAAAGACGCTGAGAAATGGGAGGGACTGATTGAGAACGCAGGCTCGGTTTTCATAGGACCATGGACTCCAGAGAGTGTTGGGGATTATGCGAGCGGGACAAACCACGTTCTTCCAACATATGGATATGCAAGAATGTACAGTGGCGTCTCTCTCGACTCTTTCCTAAAGTTCATGACTGTACAATCTTTGACAGAGGAAGGTCTGAGAAACCTCGGCCCTTATGTAGCAACTATGGCTGAAATCGAAGGTTTAGATGCACACAAGAGAGCCGTTACTCTCAGACTCAAGGATATCGAAGCCAAACAGCTTGCATAATCCAATTGAGATTTATATTCAGACAAAAGAGGCAAAAATTCTTTTTGTATTGTATGAACATATTTGGTTTCCTGAGATGGAATAACAATAAAATAAGAGATGTTGGAAAACTCTTACCATAATCTTGTTTTTCATTCTTTAAATCTAAATCCTTCCGTATGTTTGAACCAAAGAGTAAGTTAATTGTGCTAACTTTCCCGAAACACAATGGGATTCCAAATATATCTTGTTCTTTACAAATGACAGCGACTTCAAAGATTATACAGAAAACTTCAGAGAGCACCAAAGAAAAAACTGGTAAAAGAATGATAAAATCGTATTGCTGATCAGTTTCTTCTAGCTCAAGCCGGCAAAGGTTCTTCGAGAACTGCAACACGAAAGTAACAGACCAAATAAAACATGTCTTGAGTTTAGTTCTTGCAATTCTAACAAGGAAAAGAAGAAGAAGACGAAAGGAAAAACCTTTTGTTTTTGTGGCGGACTCAGCTGGTGTGATTTCCGCATTGGAAGCGACAGGAGTTTTTGTTGGCACATCCGGAAGATCCAGCTTCTCAGATTCTTCAGACTCCTTTGTAGGCACTTCAGGCATCTCATCAACAATAAGCTTTAAGCAAAACACACATCAACATTAGTCTCTTTATCTAGTAAAGATAATAATACACAAATTTATTTTGTAAACCCATACCTGACTTTCTAGGTTGTCAAATTCTGCTAATATATCTTCCTCATCCTCTGCTGATAGTTTCTCTCCCAATATAGCGTTCAGCTCCTGACATTCGGAAATGTAAATAGAGTCATCAAACACAAAAGCTCGACAAAAAAGATTATAGAGGTTTTCACACTAGACGAGCTCAGAACAAACTGTGCCACACAAAGCAGTGATCAAATAAGAAGATATTTACATTCTGACAAAGCGGATAACGTAATAATGAATCATAAACAAATGATACGAAACCCGAAAGTATTTTGACTCACATCTTGATAAGCTTTAGCATCAGCAGTATCATCCATTAGTTTTTGAACATCATCAAGGTCCAATTCGCTTTGAATGGCCTTAATAGCACTATTACCCTGCTTTAAGCTCTCAAACACTGCCTTTTGTTTGCTCGTAAGTTCAATATCTGTTAACTGCGAGTTCACATGAAAGTTTGAGAAAGCCATAATTATGCATCAAAAGAGACGATGCCGGATACAAAACATACACACAAGGAGAAGGATTTACTTGTTGTTCAACATTGATGACCCATTGATCCACTTGCTTCAATAACTCTTCTTGAGTTCGTTTCTTCCTCAATGCTAACAAAGCTCTGTCCTTTCGCTTTTCACGGATTAAGTCTCTTGCAGCTTGCTTTTCCGCTTCAATTACTTTCTCAAGCTAAATTAGCAAAAAAAATGAGAAGATCGGTTAACAAAGAGATGAGCCAAAGAACTCAAAAGCTTGAGTCTTTCTTTTCCATCACACTACTAACAATCATAAGACACATATTGTGAAACGAATCAAATCCAATCTCCAATTAGGATTTTGGATGAATCAAAACTATATGATCTGGGTTCCAAAAGAAATTGTAACAAAAGAAAATTAAGATATAAGAAGAGAGAATAAAAAACCTTCTGCTGATATTGACCAAGCTTGCGTCTTTGGGTTTTGAGAGAGAGAATCGCTCGATCAACCTCCGTGATCTGTGGTTTCTTCACGAACAAATTCCCCATCTTTTCTTCACTTATCGAAACCAACGATTCGGAAAATCAAACGAGCAGAAGAAAATTTAGCAAGATTTGATCTTTTGACGAAATTGATTATTAGTCTCTAGATTTCCCAAAAATGTCGCCAATTTCAAACCAAAGTCCAATTTTTGTGTTTCTTCTCTCTTTCTGCTTTTCAGTACAAATATCTCAAAATAGAGGAAAAGCATGAACCGGACCGAAAAAATGTAAAAATCGATATCGAACCGATTTTAGTCGGTTTGATTTCATCCACACTGAAAAATAAAAAAATCGAAACCAAACAAAAATTCCTTGGATAGTACCGTAAACAAAATCAAGCTGAAATCGATAAGTAACCGAATAGACCAATGTATAATTCGGTCTCCCAATTTTGTTCAAGTTTATATCAAAACCAGAACAAACCGGTTGGCCACCTTTAACAAAATCTCGAACTCGCGTTTTCGATAGCGCGTGATTGCAAAACGCTATTGCAGCGTCACGACAAAAAAGGTTTGTTCGTTTATTAAACCGGCCGGTTTGGAATCATGAATTTGATTTGAATCCTTTTAGCTGGTTAACCGACGTCGTTTGAGTAAATGGATCCAAAGCCAGACAGATCCTAAATCTCGTCGACGACGGTGTCGGGACTGAAAGCAGAGAGAAAGCAAAGTAAGCTAGCTTAGCTAGGTCCAAGATCCAAGCTTTGGAATTTTGTAAATTGTCTCCACTCTTAGCCGGTGAGTCTCACTCTGTTCCGAATTATTCTTTGTGATATGGATTTCGATTTCCCATGATTCGATTTTGTACTTTTTGCTCTTCTCTTGAGTTTAAAGATGTACGAATGAATATATACAGATTCGATTTTATGTTCTGGTGGCTTTGATCGCTGAAATTTGAAAACTTTGTCTATGTTTCGATTGCTTGATACTCTTGTTTCACATGTTCATACTCTGGAATTGATTATAGATTAGTGTTTTTACAGTTTTAATGGAAACTGTTCCACCATCTCCCATTACATGGCCAGATGGGGGAGCTCTCACTAACGACTGGGTACATGGGCTTATGTCGTGTTTCGAATGGTCTTCATGGAATCTACCTCCTTCCCAGTTACCTTCACTATTGCCTGTCAACGTCTTTGATTCCCTCGTCCTCACCGCTCATAAAATCCTCCACAAAGAACGTAACTGCGTTCATATCGATGATCTTGACTCTGTATCCAACGTTGTTGTGGTTGGTGACATTCATGGTCAGCTTCATGACCTTCTTTTCCTATTGAAAGATACTGGCTTTCCTTGTCAAAACCGGTGTTATGTTTTCAACGGAGACTATGTGGATCGCGGTGCTTGGGGACTTGAAACCTTCCTTGTTCTCTTGTCCTGGAAGGTAAACTCTTTACTAAGCTGTTTTACTATTGGCTCAAGTCTTAGTATTCTTAAAGCACATATCTTTTTGGTTGTTTAGGTTTTGATGCCGGACAGAGTCTACCTACTCCGTGGTAATCATGAGTCAAAGTATTGTACATCTATGTATGGTTTCGAGAAGGAAGTGCTTACAAAATACGGAGACAAGGGAAAACATGTGTACCGGAAATGTTTGGGTTGCTTTGAAGGTCTTCCTTTGGCTTCCATAATTTCTGGACGTGTTTATACAGCACATGGAGGGCTTTTCCGCAGCCCAGTCTTGCCTAAGCGAACAACAAGGGGGAAAAAGAACCGTCGGGTAGTTCTTCTGGAACCTGAGCCGAGCTCAATGAAACTCGGTACCTTAGATGAGTTGATGCAAGCTCGAAGATCAGTTCTTGATCCTCCTTGGGAAGGTTCAAACTTGATACCAGGAGACGTTTTATGGTCTGATCCTTCAATGACTCCGGGCCTTTCACCAAATGAACAGAGAGGCATTGGTCTTCTTTGGGGTCCCGATTGTACAGAGGATTTTTTGAAGAAATATGAACTGAAGGTGACACCAAAGTAGATATTGATGCTTGTTTGCTTCCCAAATACTGATATGGATGATTGGATCAAATGTTTTACACTTATTGGTGCAGTTGATCATCAGATCACATGAAGGTCCAGATGCTAGAGAGAAGAGAACTGGTCTTGGTGGAATGGACAATGGATATACAATAGACCACAATGTCGAATCCGGAAAGCTTATCACTATTTTCAGTGCACCTGACTATCCGCAATTCCAAGTATGTATTTTTACGCCTTTGGTATTTGCATTTTCTAAAGATATGCGTTAACAATCATTTTTGTGTGTGGTGTAGGCAACAGAAGAGAGGTACAAAAACAAAGGAGCATATATTATTTTGCAGGCGCCTGATTTCTCGGATCCTCAATTTCATAGTTTCGAAGCTGTTAAACCGCGACCAAAGGTAACTAACTTACGATGCTGATAATGAACCAACGAGTTGTTTTACTTCTTTGATACACATACATAGCGACATCGGTTTTTAAATGTGCAGGCGCATCCATATTATGACTTTGAAAATGTCATTGATTCTGATGATGAGATGGATAAGTCAGCAATGGACACCAATAACGAACAACCAAATAGCTGACCGAAGCTGAAAAGGAGTATCTTGAATTGATGTTTTTTACAGTTGTTGTGATTGCTCATTATTTGCAAACATAAAATGGAATCAAATGTAAAGAAAAGAGATGAAGAAAATCATTTGTAGAATTCACATTTAAGTTATGTATGGAAGATGAAGAAATAAGAACCATCTTAAATCTCATGTAGTTCTTAGTTTCTTGGTTCCTACACGTCTTATTTAAACCTAAATCTTGTAAGATTTTGCTCTGTTTTGTCAGGTTAGCCTAAATCTTGAGAGGTCAAACTTGCAGTAACTTTCATTGTATAGAATTGCTTTTAACTGAATGATAAATCGAGTAGTAGATTAGTCCAATGGAAGTTTGTGGATCAAGTTATGTGTCTGTCGGCATTATAGTTTTCCTTTGAAATATTGACACATTACTAGAATCTTATCCAACAAAAAATTGTGTGGTTATGAAAATCCTAAGTAACGAGACAGCTTATTAAATGCCGAATTTGGTAGCAATTTGTTCAGATGAATGTATGTCTTCTTGTAAAAGACAGTATGAAGTGGAGGTTGATGCTAACTATCTTATGGTTCCTTATTGCACTTTGAAGCATTTATTGCAATTGTTTTCGGTTTTTTCTCTTGAGTGGGCTAAACTAATAATGGTCTGTTCTTTCTCTAAAGAGAGAAGAATTCGACAGGAGCGTGAAGCATCTTCATTCGCAAATATAACACATTAAAGCTACCTCTAGCATCATCTGTGTGATTCTCTCCAAGGTCATTCGTTGTCTGTCACGGGGCATCTCAAGTAATAAAGCTTAAAGTTAACTGTCTTTTCAGCCAAATAGTTTCATCATCTAAATATTCACATGATCTTCCATATTTCATCACCGATTATGGTTACAACATTTTTGCAAACCCTAAAATTTGTGTTATCGCCAAACTTGACCCTTATACCGGAACCCATGTGGGTGGGTGTTGATTTTTACTGTTTTGTAATTTGTTCATCGACAATCATTGACATGTACTCACCGCAATGTTTTTTCTTTCCTAGTTTCATGTGCATATATGTCTCTAAACAGTAATTGTTTAGCACTTCATGTCAAGCTTAAATTATTATAGGTGTCTTATCTTGTCTCTCTAGTATTTTCTGTTGAAGTCATGTGCATTAAATTGTATATAGTACTTCCAATGGCTTTCATATAATTTCCATTTTTCCACAAATTGTTCGTAATGATGTTTATTTAACAAGATTATAAAAGATAATGCAACAAATTTGTGTGATGAATGATGAGATGAACCCATTTGAAAGAGGTCGCAACAAATGTCAACATTAGAGACCATCTTGATCTAGAGTTTTGTCTCGTTGACTTTAATGCCAAAATTGGACAATACATATAATGCATGTATCAGGCAATGCAAAAATATCTTCATTCATTTAATTTTCTTACTATAATAGATGTCACAACTTCCCTCACTGACAAGCATATAATGTTGGTTTTATCTCAATGTAAACAACCTTTTAGTTTCACATAAATGTTAGGTCGAGCGAGGTGATATATTCGTTCCAGATCGGATGAAACAAGTAATTCATCGATGTTACCTTTATCCATATGTATATGTAAGATTATGGGTTTTAGGTAATCTAGTAAGTACTACTAAGTAGTATCCGTATGTAATTTTTTATTTATTTTTATCCGTTATGTATAATTTCTTTGGCCGTTTTCGCAAAATCTATATTTGGATGTTTTAGATCGTGAATTGATATATCTTAATTTGAATATTTAGGTATTCATATATTTTGAATCTATAGTTGACCTGTTGACCATGTATTTTGATTTGAATATCTCGCTCGATCGATAGAAGATTTTTTTTTGTTTTTGTTTTGTTGATAGTAGAATCTTCAAGTTGTAATTTAACAAAAAAAAAAAAAATCAA
>Ga0041059_1000568_pt1 | contig 28417 bp, 17 predicted proteins | sample AraColnosormetaG_FD_56232 | JGI IMG/M metagenome (GOLD analysis project Ga0041059, IMG submission 56232) | Arabidopsis roots microbial communities from North Carolina, USA - Col MF nosort | ecosystem: Host-associated > Plants > Roots > Unclassified | place: USA: North Carolina | collected... | reverse complement strand
ATGGTTCAGACCCATATTATAAAAGGACCAAAATGATTCTAATTACGAATGAGCAGGAAGCTTGATTTATCAGGCGTCCAAAATTAAAATAGTTATCTGATTTTACTCGGATTTTTTATTTTAAAGAATTGAAACTTTAAAATGTTTCAAGAAATCATTCTAAAAAATATTCAATTATTTTTTATTTAATAAAAATATAGGCGGTTAATATCTAATTATTATTATTTAAGTAAAATATTAAAAAGGTAGAGAATCACAAAATAGGGCCCAAGCCCAAAATCCAACCTCATCCGAATCTCACCTTCTCTCCCACCAGCCACCACTCTCCCCTATATAACGAACCTTCCTCCTTCATGCATTTCTCACCATCTCTCTCTTCTTTCACGTCTCTCTTCCCTGAAACTTTCCCGAGAAAATTCTCAATCCTCTATTTTCTCGAGAAAATTCTCATTCTCATTTTCTTTCAGGGAAAAGTTTTGTTGTTGAATACAGATTTGGAAACTTCATTTGTTTTTTTCCGTTTTTAACCAAAATTTTTAAAAAAGCTTTCTTCTGAACGTTAATCGTGGAGAGTTTCGGGTCGGGTCGGGTCGTAAAAGGCGGGTTTCACGGTGGTGATAGATTCACCTCCTGCTTCCTTCTGAGGGGGTTAGCCCCGAGGCTCTTCGCCTCGGCGGGTTTCAAATTCCCCCAAATCTAACAAACTCACAGATTCATTTTCTCCATTTTTTTTGTTTGTTGAAAATTTGAATCCACAAATTTTGAATTCATTTGTAACCGTTCGTTGAAGAAGAAGAAGATGCCTGCTCTAGCTTTTGTTGATACTCCCATCGATACCTTTTCCAGTATCTTTACACCGTCGTCTGTTTCCACCGCCGTTGTTGACGGTTCCTGCCATTGGTCTCCGTCCCTCTCCTCCTCTCTTTACCGTATCGACGGATGGGGAGCTCCGTATTTCGCAGCGAATTCCTCCGGGAACATCTCTGTTCGTCCTCATGGCTCAAACACTTTACCTCACCAAGACATCGATCTGATGAAAGTTGTGAAGAAAGTTACAGATCCGAGTGGTTTAGGATTACAGCTTCCGCTTATTGTTCGTTTCCCTGATGTTCTGAAGAATCGTCTTGAGTGTCTTCAATCCGCGTTTGATTACGCGATTCAGAGTCAAGGATATGATTCTCATTACCAAGGTGTGTATCCTGTGAAATGTAATCAAGATCGGTTTATCATCGAAGATATTGTCGAATTCGGATCCGGTTTTCGATTCGGTTTAGAAGCTGGTTCCAAGCCTGAGATTCTTCTTGCTATGAGTTGTTTGTGTAAAGGTAATCCTGAAGCTTTTCTTGTGTGTAATGGTTTTAAAGACTCTGAGTATATCTCATTGGCTTTGTTTGGGAGGAAACTTGAATTGAATACTGTTATTGTTCTTGAGCAAGAAGAAGAGCTTGATTTGGTTATTGATTTGAGCCAGAAGATGAATGTTAGGCCTGTTATTGGGTTAAGAGCTAAGCTTAGAACTAAACATTCTGGTCATTTTGGTTCTACTTCTGGTGAGAAGGGGAAGTTTGGTTTGACTACGGTTCAGATTCTTCGTGTGGTGAGGAAGCTGAGTCAAGTTGGTATGCTTGATTGTCTCCAGCTTCTGCATTTTCACATTGGTTCACAGATTCCGTCCACGGCTTTGCTTTCCGACGGTGTGGCTGAGGCTGCGCAGCTTTACTGTGAGCTTGTCCGTCTTGGTGCTCATATGAAGGTGATTGATATTGGTGGTGGGTTGGGGATTGATTACGACGGGTCTAAATCGGGGGAGTCGGATCTCTCTGTTGCTTATAGTCTCGAGGAGTATGCTGCAGCTGTTGTGGCTTCGGTTAGGTTTGTTTGTGATCAGAAGTCTGTGAAGCATCCGGTGATTTGCAGCGAGAGCGGTCGAGCCATTGTGTCTCATCACTCGGTGTTGATCTTTGAAGCTGTCTCAGCTGGTCAACAACATGAGACCCCTACTGATCATCAGTTTATGCTTGAAGGGTACTCTGAGGAAGTTCGAGGTGATTACGAGAATCTTTATGGTGCTGCTATGCGTGGTGATCGTGAAAGCTGCTTGCTTTATGTTGATCAGCTGAAGCAGAGATGTGTTGAAGGGTTCAAAGAAGGTTCCTTGGGCATTGAACAGTTAGCTGGTGTTGATGGATTATGCGAGTGGGTGATTAAGGCGATTGGTGCATCGGATCCGGTTCTTACTTACCATGTCAATCTATCGGTTTTCACTTCGATTCCTGATTTCTGGGGGATTGATCAGCTGTTTCCTATTGTTCCAATCCATAAACTTGACCAAAGGCCTGCCGCGAGAGGGATCTTATCGGATTTGACGTGTGACAGCGACGGAAAGATCAACAAGTTCATAGGCGGAGAATCGAGCTTGCCATTGCACGAGATGGACAACAATGGCTGCAGCGGTGGGCGGTACTATTTGGGAATGTTCCTAGGTGGAGCTTATGAGGAAGCTCTCGGTGGAGTCCACAATCTGTTCGGTGGACCAAGCGTGGTTCGCGTATTGCAGAGCGATGGACCTCACGGATTCGCAGTGACCCGTGCTGTGATGGGCCAATCCTCTGCAGATGTCCTCAGAGCAATGCAGCATGAGCCTGAGCTCATGTTTCAGACTCTTAAACACCGAGCCGAGGAGCCGAGGAACAACAACAACAAAGCTTGTGGTGATAAGGGGAACGACAAACTAGTAGTCGCATCGTGTCTTGCTAAGTCATTCAACAACATGCCTTATCTTTCCATGGAAACGTCAACAAACGCTCTCACCGCAGCGGTCAATAACCTTGGCGTTTACTACTGCGATGAAGCTGCAGCTGGTGGCGGCGGCAAGGGCAAAGATGAGAATTGGTCTTATTTCGGTTGATTGAGAGAGACTTGACAACATCCTCTGTCTTTGATCTTCACCGTACGATTGATTACGATCCTAGTTCTTATTTGTCTTTAAGTTCAGTTTTAAAGTTTTAAGTTATTTTCTTGTAATAAGACAAACTCTTAGCAAAATTTAATAATATTATCATTTATCATCATTCACTAAATTAACAATGAGCAATCTGTTAAACCATGTCAATGAGCTGTTATAAGTCTTTTTCCGAATATAGGCTAAATGCATTTGTAAATCCCTTTGGACTATTGAAGAGCTTCTGGAATAAAAAACAATGAGTATTCTATGCAAAGAGTCAAAGACAATTTGGGTAATGCAAATTGAAGGTAACGACGTTGGATCAAGAATATAAGTGAAGGATGTGGTTGTTAGCCGTAGAATATGACACCACAATTCACAAACACACACACGTGACACATAGAATCCTGATTTTGTGGCTCTTTTCCATCTGAGTTTTGGGGAGGACAATTTTGGACCGAGCGTAAAAAAAGAGGCATATTTGGAACTAAATCTTTAAAGGTTCGGATTTTATGGTTAAATTACGGACCACGTTTCCATGTGCACATCTATTTGGGGATAATGTTTAGGGTAATATTAGAAACTAACTATAGAATTGAAAAAAATTGAATAACTAATCATTGTCAGTTTTTCTATAAATAAATAATTATATGATGGTATAAGAAAGTACAAAACTATCCTTGCAAGTTGAACTAAAAGTAAGTTTATGCAGATATATTTGATGTTTTTTAGTAAATCGCATGAAACATGTTAAAATAACACGATATTTATAAAAAGTGACATTTTTTATAACGTACATTTTTAAATAAATAGCATGTTATATAAACAAAATATCGTTTCATTTGAAAAGTTGAACCAGGAGTAAACTTATACGAAAATAAAATAATAGATTTGAGAAAGTTTTAACATTTAAATCATGCTTTTAGAAGAAATTACATATGATTCTAATAAATAATCTATACTATTAATTGGGAAGCATTGTGTGAACTACAACGTTTGAGGGGTAATTTAAAACTAATTAAATGAATTTTTATATGGGTAATATAGTAATTTAACAACTAATCCAAAATATATTAGTGAGCTTAATGAGCTGTATATTACGAATTCGTTTTGAATTTTTAAAATTATGACAAATGTAGAACTTTACAATCGCTAAATTAATGAAAAATTACCGCGCAACAAAACATTGTTTTAAAATGTCCATGATTAAAACGACTACCATAATTCGTGTTCCTGTTGTTGTTGATCTAACAATGTCAGGGAAGAATATAAGCAAATAGATTTTTATAAGCTCTTGATTCCACTTTGTAATATAAAATTAGGTCGGGTTTTAGGTCTCTCTGACGTGATTGATTTTAATCAATCTAATTTTAATTAATCGGTGTAATTGTCATTATTTAGTATTAAAGATAATTGTCTGTGTTTAGACTTCAAATATATTCAAATATAGAGGAAAACAGTTTGTAATTGTTTAGTAGATTTGTGTATCCCATCCACACATACAGTATAGCGTAAGGTGTATATATATGTATGTATGACATTAATTTGTGTAGATATGTATGTATGACATTAATTTGTGTAGATATGTATGTATGTATCCACATAATCAATTTTCTATCTGCAACGTATAAAATTGTAAATTTTATTTTAGTTTTAATGTGTTCTATTTAAATTCCAGTTAAAAAATCGAACACAAATAATGTTTTTGTGTAATATCATGTTTAAGTATAATATCATGTTTATGTGTTCTTTCATAATCAAGTGAATAATGTTTTTTTATATCTATAAATACGAATTAGAAAACAAAATTCGTAAGTTAATCAAGAATATTATACCAAATAAATATGTGTTCAAATATAACCCTGTACAAACGTTTTAAGTACGGGTACGGATATTCAATCTAAATTCATTTTCCGTTCTCTCATACGTTGAACTAAATTTTAACCATTCTCAGATAGGTAATTAATTTAAATGAAATAATTATGTGATGAGAAATTTCAAGATAGGCAAAGAGACGGGACATGACTAATCTACTCACTCATTTTATCTACACTCAATTGAAACCAAATAAAACACCAAAATGATATGAATTCAAATTATGAGTATTATACCAAATAAATATCTACACATATTATCCTACACATACGTAAGATCTAAATTTATATATACGACCAAAACAACAAAATAATCTATATCATTTTAAAAAAATATGAAATATGCACGTATGTGCGGGGCAGAAGCTAGTGTGTTATATAAAAAAGTAGCATATTGACAAAGAGAGATTTCCAATTATCACGTGTAATTCGAAAAAGTAGCGTGGTATAAAAGAAAATAAAACAAATTTAAAAAAAAAAACATAACGACGGAGATTCCAAAAAAGAATCAAAATCGAATAAAATAAAATGACAAATCTTCTGCAAATTGAGGGAGAGATGATTTATCAATATAAATAACATTTGGCAGCCTAGATTTATCGAAAAAGAGATCGGGTGGATGAGATGGTGGAAGATGTGGTGGTTGTGGTGGTGGAATAAAGAGAGATGAGATGATTCTAAGTGTTCTGTAAATTTTTGGAAAATAACATGTAATATATATAAAATACGAAAATGGGTAAAAAGGTAATTGCAAGTGAAGAAAGAGGGTGTACTCTGACACCGTAGCTATTTTGTTAATTCTTTTACAATTCATAGTTATCTAGTACATATTCTCTAATTTTTATGTCAACATTTTGGGTTATAATTTTTAAAAAAATTCTTAAAAAGTTTTCTCCCTTTTTTCTCTCTTAAAAAATTCTTAATGGCATGGAGTCTTCAGTTACTAAGAGCCGGCGAATACTGTGGAAGAAGCACATGGTGTTGATTTGACCAAGCCCGACCGCCGGAGCAAGGTGGATCGTGGATCAACCGGCGCCGTTGTGTTTCAACATCTCTTCATCTCACGTTAGACATGTGTCTGCTACGTGGCACTTTATTTTCTTAACCTTATCTTTAAATTTGGGTGGGTTAAGCTGGACCTTAGATTTAAATCAAAGTTGTAAATGGTAAGAGATCGGACTTTTTCACCAGCATATGTAATACCCTTTATTGGGCTTTAATAATTAATACGAAACTTGGCCGACAAAAAGAAAAAAAAACTAAAAAAAAATTCCTAATATTTTCATTGTAAATAGAAAAAATACATACATAATACAATTTATATATGTATATAAGAAGAAAGTAAATATTAGAAGTTTTAGAACTTGAGAAGAAAGTTCACTTTTTTTTATATAACATAACCGTGTTTATGTTTGTCACAATAGTACATATAAAATAATAGGTGAAAAAGGTTATATAAATAAAAAAATATTAAGAAGGATTTTTAGAAGGTACATATCAATTTTTTTATAAGAAAATCAGAAATGTTGAAAGGTAAGAGTAATAACTAAACCAAGATCATTAAGCATGACATCAGACAGAAATTGGAGATGGAGATTCAAGAGCTAAAAGGCAAATTCCAAGTGATAAAACATTTAGGAGATGATGATGATAGCATTTGATAACAATGTTCCCTCATGTTTACACACTTGCATTTTTCTTTTAACAAAAAAAAAAACACTTGCATTTTTCCATTATATAGCATTTGATAACAAAGTTCCTAAGAAGTTATTCTCTTTTTCGCATCTGAAGTGCTGTAAACATGATCAAACACTCTAGTTTGTTGAATACTTCAGTTGACAATAAATTTATTTGATGGGGATGGAGTGAAGATGAATTCTCATTTGATAAGGTTAAGAGGACTATGACTGTTGTGGATACTAATAAAATTCACAAAAACTTACCGCAATAGGTTTTCTAAGATAATACATACTGTCTTTAACAAGAACCAAAGTTGGAATTATCTATGTGTGATTAATTTTGGCCTATGTTAGTTTTAATTTGAATATTTAAGTACTTTTTTTCCGAGTTTGACTGGATTGTTGAGTATCCATACAATATCAATAACATGATAAAAAAATTTGGAGAAAATTGATTTTAAACCTCTTCATGAATGTTTGCAAGTTGAGACATTCTGAAAATGAAGCTCTGGTTAAAGCTACCATCCTTTGCTTTACATAGAAGGAGAATCTCAAGGATTCATCATGGCATCCATTCAAACATAAAGGAACCAAGGACAAATCAAATATGTGTCTTTCCTGCTGTCTCATCCCATTTTAAGAGTGTTTATATCCCTGATTTATGATTTACGTTGACGTCATTTTGACTTTGAAAAGTGTTTGGTCATTCATACACTTTCTAGACCACTGTTTTAGGTAAATATGTAGGAGTAGTAACCTGTGATTATGTGAATGTTGATACTTGTATCCATATTCCATATGTTGGTGCAACTGGTTGTGAGTTAGCAGTAATATTGTAATAGTTTGAGATGATTATGGTTATAGGATCTGGTTAACGAAGAGTATGAGCCCCTGAAGAAGCTTAAAGAAAAATGGGGAGAAGATGTGCATAATACTTTAAAAATAACAATCAAGGATATGGATGAGTATAATGCATGTGGTAAGTACCCAACTCCAGAACTATGGAACTTTAAGAAAAAACTTAAATCAACACTGAAGGAAGTGATTAAATTCCTTTTGAATGACATCAAGAGTCTAAAACGCCAACGAATCTGTAGGTGTGTTATATCTTTTTTGGTTGACATAGGTCTCCTTATAGAGTTTATATATCTAATGTGCTAGTTTAAACCAACATAAACCCCATATAGTTTTAGTGTATAAGGTTTAGGGTAAAACTTTTTATCAAAATTATTGAGACATTATCTCGTTTATTGAATTTAATGAAAGAAATTCAATGATGATTCTAATAAAAAAATAGTATTTATAGGTTTTCAGTTTCGATCTCTCTCATCTTTTCTGTCTCCGCCGTCGTTCACTCCGCCGTCTTAGGTTTAATTTTATGGGGGAATTTTGACAAATAACTAAAAAAAAAATAGAAAGAATTCAAAGAAAAATGAGAATGTGACATATTAAATTGAGAAATTAGTAAATGCAAATTTTGACTAATATGTTCAGGGTGAAATCATGTACAAAATGATGTTTGTAAAAACCATTTTCAGTTTATCCTCTGGATTCTTCTTTAGTATAAAGAATAAACACACACAAAAAACAAAGGAAAAAAACTATTGTTAAGACTTGAACCCGGGACACAGTCATTTTAACACAATACAGATAAACCATCTGACCTACAGGCACCAATTGTGATATGAAGAAAACTTAATATAATATCTTGTAACAAGAATTGCTTCACCTGAAAATGTTCTTGTCCTCTCCTACCTCTTTCAGTCTTTTTTTTCTTTGTTAAAAAAAAAAAACAGTTTGATCCATTTAGACAAAAATTTATCACCGAAAAACAAAATCATCCTCAAAACCCTAAGCCTAAAAAGCTTTCAGATCTCTTAGGGTTTTCTCGTTTTTTGTTTTCTAATATCTCCCTTTGAGATTTTTATGGACGAGTGTTGTAGAAGACGAAGAAGACGAAGAAACTGATCCCTTTTTCTCGCTCATGGATTCTGATTCTGAGAGAGCTTCTCTGGAGTCGATTAAAGATAATTCTGAATGTGTTCATGTTTCCAACGAACCTAATCTCACGGCAACATGCGTTGATTCGTCTGTTGGAGAGGAAGGAGTTACGGATGTAAATTCGTCCGCCGCTGTGTCGGAGCTCGTGCCGCCGGAGCAAGGAGAAGGTGCGCTTTTGAATTCCGTCCCTGAGATCAGTGAAAGGGGGATTCCTGTTGATGTCGTTTCCTCGGTAGATGGAGGAGGAGAAGAAAATGCAGCTTTTAATATTCAGGAGATTGATTCTGTTGGCGGTGACGCTGCGGCGGTGGAGGAGGTTCCTCTGAAATCGTCTTCGGTGGTTGGGGAAGGAAGAGAAGAGGAAGCTGGGGCTTCAATCGTCAAAGAAGAGGATTTTGTAGCTGAAGCTAATTTGTCAGGAGATAGGCTTGAGGAAAACAAAGAAGTTTCCATGGAAGAAGAACCTTCATCACATGAGCTCTCGGTTTGTGAGGTAAACGGAGTTGATTCTTTGAATGATGAGGAAAATAGAGAGGTAGGTGAACAGATAGTTTGTGGAAGTATGGGTGGTGAGGAGATAGAGAGTGATTTAGAGTCTAAAAAGGAAAAGGTAGATGTGATAGAGGAGGAAACCACAGCGCAAGCTGCTTCCTTGGTTAATGCAATTGAAATTCCTGATGATAAAGAGGTAGCTTGCGTGGCTGGGTTTACGGAAATTTCCTCTCAAGATAAAGGGTTAGACGAATCAGGAAATGGATTTTTAGATGAAGAGCCAGTGAAAGAGTTGCAAATAGGTGAAGGAGCTAAAGATCTGACAGATGGAGATGCAAAAGAAGGTGTGGATGTTACAGAAGATGAAATGGATATACAGGTATTGAAGAAATCTAAGGAGGAAGAAAAGGTTGATAGTACTACTGAATTAGAGATAGAAACTATGCGCCTAGAGGTGCATGACGTGGCTACTGAGATGTCCGACAAAACTGTTATATCATCAGCTGTTGTTACTCAGTTTACTGGGGAAACAAGTAATGATAAGGAAACTGTTATGGATGATGTCAAAGAAGATGTTGACAAGGATTCAGAAGCTGGTAAATCACTGGACATACATGTACCAGAGGCTACAGAAGAAGTAGACACAGATGTTAATTACGGTGTTGGGATAGAGAAAGAAGGCGATGGGGTGGGTGGTGCGGAAGAAGCAGGGCAGACAGTTGATTTGGAGGAAATTCGAGAAGAAAACCAAGAACTGTCTAAGGAACTGGCTCAAGTAGATGAAACCAAGATTTCTGAAATGTCGGAAGTAACGGAGACAATGATCAAAGATGAGGATCAGGAGAAAGATGACAATATGACTGATTTGGCGGAGGATGTGGAAAACCATAGAGATTCCTCAGTAGCTGATATTGAGGAGGGAAGGGAAGATCATGAAGATATGGGAGTGACAGAGACACAGAAGGAGACTGTTTTGGGTAAAGTAGACAGAACAAAAATTGCTGAAGTGTCAGAAGAAACAGACACAAGGATTGAAGATGAGGATCAGGAGAAAGATGATGAGATGACTGATGTTGCGGAAGATGTGAAAACGCATGGAGACTCCTCAGTAGCTGATATTGAAGAGGGAAGGGAAAGTCAAGAAGAGATGACAGAGACACAGGAGGACAGTGTTATGGCTGATGAAGAGCCTGAGGAAGTTGAGGAAGAAAATAAGAGTGCTGGAGGAAAGAGGAAACGGGGGAGAAATACAAAGACAGTCAAAGGGACAGGAAAGAAGAAAGAGGAAGATGTTTGTTTTATGTGCTTTGATGGGGGTGATCTTGTCCTTTGTGACCGCAGGTGAACTTTCATTTGTAGTTTCTGTGACTTTGCTGTTGGTCCTTCTCCTTCTTGCTTATGGTCCCTTCCCTTTAACATATGATAAATTTTATTAATGTATGATCCTGTTGGCTTGCAGGGGATGCACAAAAGCGTACCACCCTTCCTGTGTAGATCGAGATGAGGCTTTCTTCCAGACAAAGGGTAAATGGAACTGTGGTAAGTTTTTTCTGTTATTCTCTCAGTAGGTGTCTGCTTAAATTAAATCAGTGAACTATAGTTTGGAAAAACATGATACATCATCTGCTAAGCACATATTTTCTTTCACTAGTGTATGTAGTGGTGAATATTGTTTACTATAGGTATTTAGAGTGTCTTTTAACTGTACTTCCCTAGAAAATCATGACAGCATATGTTTTTTTATCTGACTTCCGGATTATGACATTTATAACAATTCTTTGTAATTTAAGCTTCTTCTTTCTTCTTTTGTTTGAGTTCCTGGCTTGCAGTTTGTCTTTTTAAGTATTTGCTCTCAAATTATTAGTTTGAACCTTTAGTTGAAAGTTATGTCAAAGGCATTTTTCTATTGCTTTTCACATCATCTTTGATTTTCGTGTTGTTCCTTATTGATTCTTACTTTAGTCTCAGGCCTGTTGTACCACTGTCCAATGCTACACAGGCAGTGACAGATGTTGGATTGTTTGTGAAATGGATAAGTCTGATTATCATCAAGGCTATGCTCACCCTTTTTTGTGTACAGTCATGACTCTTTGAGATTCCACAAGAACTTGTCAATGGTAGCTTTTAGTTGATTCTCCGTTGTTCAGTGTAAATACCAAATAGCAGCAGTGGGATCTGCTATGTCGTTTATTTAAATAAACTATAAAAGTAAATACACTGGCATTGATACTTTTAAATACTTTGGTAGTTTTCTTTCCTTGACTATGGGTTGGCGTGGTGACATCATCCAGTTTTATCATACCAGAAATCTACACCATTTAAACTTGGTAACATAACATATTGATATTAATGAGAAAGATTAATTTTTCACGATCTTCTAGGCACCAATTAATGGTTATCTCTAAGCTATTTTCATGCTGCACCGAATTGTAAATGATTCTTGCATTTATAGCAAATGGATCAGATTTTTTTTGGTACAGATGTTGTTCAATTCCACAAACTATTGAGATGCAGGAGCCCAAAAAACACTGTACAGTCTCTTAGTATAGTACTGTCCCTCATATTTTAGAATACATGTTTTAAACTTTTAAAATAGTACACTGTTTGAGGGATTATTTCCCCTAATTTCTTTAAACTAGAATTAATTGGCATTCTGCTTCGGTTATGCTGTATTTTTAAGTTTCTCTCTGTGCATGGTCATACTTTTGTTTGGTTACCTCTCTCTGTGTATGTATGTATTCCGTGAGCTTTCATCATTTCCATGTCTTTCTAATAGAACCTAACATAATGCTTCATTTTTATGAGTAGGATGGCACCTATGTAGCAAATGTGAGAAAACTGCAACGTACTTGTGTTATACATGTATGTTTTCATTATGCAAGGGATGTGCCAAGGATGCTGTCTTCTTTTGCATCAGAGGTAATAAGGGTTTGTGTGAGACATGCATGGAGACAGTCAAGTTGATAGAAAGAAAACAGCAGGAAAAGGAGCCGGTATGCCTGACATACTCTTGTAGTTTTTTTTTGCTTACCGAAATGTTTTCTTTTCTTGTAACAATGAGCTGATAAACTGCTCATGTTGCAGTAGCTCATGATCTTATATTTCCTGTTTCTCTCATTAAACATGTTGTGATAAGTCTGATGATCAATCTTCTGTTGATTCTCTTTCAACCTAGTTGATGCATGATAACCTTACATTTCTTTCTTTTACTATGTAATGTCACTAATAAATTATGAGTTTATTTTCACTTCTGCCTTAGTTTCCACTTTGTTATTTGAATGACAGTTTTTTATTTTTCTGATCTCTTTCTTACGTCGTTTTGTCTTTTACAGGCGCAGTTGGATTTTAATGACAAGACCAGCTGGGAATATCTCTTTAAGGATTACTGGATTGATTTGAAAACCCAGCTATCTTTAAGTCCAGAGGAACTTGATCAGGCTAAGAGGCCACTGAAAGGACATGAGACCAATGCTAGCAAACAGGGAACAGCCAGTGAGACTGACTATGTTACTGATGGAGGATCAGATTCAGATAGTTCTCCAAAAAAGAGGAAGACCAGGAGTCGATCAAAGTCTGGTTCTGCTGAGAAAATCCTATCATCAGGCGATAAGAATTTGTCAGATGAAACTATGGAGTGGGCTTCCAAGGAACTTTTGGATCTGGTCGTGCACATGAGACGTGGTGACAGATCTTTCTTACCTATGTTAGAAGTACAGACTCTCCTACTGGCTTATATAAAAAGATACAATCTTCGTGATCCCCGTCGTAAAAGCCAGGTTATCTGCGACTCCAGGCTTCAGAATTTGTTCGGCAAATCACATGTTGGACACTTTGAGATGTTAAATCTTCTTGACTCTCATTTTCTGAAAAAAGAGCAAAATCAGGCAGATGATATTCAAGGTGACATAGTTGATACAGAAGAACCTAATCATGTGGATGTTGATGAAAACTTGGACCATCCAGTCAAAAGTGGGAAGGATAAGAAACGTAAAACACGCAAAAAAAATGTCAGGAAAGGACGTCAATCTAATCTTGATGATTTTGCTGCTGTTGATATGCACAACATTAATTTGATATACTTAAGGCGGAGCTTGGTGGAAGATCTACTTGAAGATTCTACAGCATTCGAAGAAAAAGTTGCTAGTGCATTTGTTAGGTTAAGGATATCTGGAAATCAAAAGCAAGATTTATATCGACTGGTTCAAGTTGTTGGTATGTTTAGTTTTCTATTTTACAGACTAAGTCAATATGGTTGATACAATGGGTGACTAAGATCTCTTTTTGTTTGAAACACAGGCACAAGCAAAGCTCCTGAACCTTATAAAGTTGGCAAAAAAACAACAGACTATGTACTTGAGATATTGAACTTGGACAAAACGGAAGTGATATCCATTGACATTATATCAAATCAAGATTTCACTGAGGTGACGTACTGCTGATATCCAATGTCCTTTTTTGTCACTGGAAATGAGAAAACATGTTCTCTTTTTTTGGTCCTAACATAGTATTTTCTATTGCACTTGCATATATTGACAAGCCATGGAGGCTGTGGTTAGTACGAAGTAATTGTTCAAGGGTGCTATATGTTTAACCTATAACTTTATGCAATAATTTCAGGATGAATGCAAGCGTCTTAAGCAGAGCATAAAATGTGGATTAATAAACAGGCTGACAGTGGTATGCTTCATATAACTTGAACTCTTGCATTTGATTATGTCTAAAAATCTGTGGACCATGGTGTTTTGCATTTCTGGTATTCTAATGTCAATGTTTTTTTAGGGTGATATACAAGAAAAGGCCATTGCACTGCAGGAAGTGAGAGTCAAAAACGTAAGTTGCGTTTTTTCCTGCTGACGCATTTTCCTGTCTCTAATTTTTTCATTATTATATGTATGGTAATTGAGCTTGCTGGTCTGGGAGACGGAAAATAACTGTATTATCTGTCTAGGGAATGTGCATGATTCTAGTTTTATCGTCTCTATTAGGTTTTGGGTTCTCAGGTTTCTTAATATTGCAAAGCTATCATGATAGTATTTAAGAAATGTATAAAAAAAAAATGTATGTCTGCTTCAGTACTGAAGTTATTACTTAAATGAATGCAGTTGCTGGAAGCAGAGATCCTACGTTTCAGTCATTTGCGTGATCGTGCTAGTGACATGGGCCGCAGAAAAGAATATCCTTATCTGTTGAAACTTTCAAGTTCTTGTCAAAAATAATGATTTCCCATGCTTTGGAAATGCTCCTCTCTGTGCATGTTTTTGTACTTCAGGGAAAGAGCATTGAATCTATTTGTAGTGGCAGAAAGCATATAGTTTCCTTCTTTTTATTCACTTCGTTATTCCTTAACTATGCTTACGCTGCGAGAATGTGTTGAGAAACTGCAACTGTTAAAATCTCCAGAGGAACGGCAGCGCAGGCTAGAAGAAATTCCAGAAATACATGCTGATCCCAAAATGGATCCAGATTGTGAATCGGAAGATGAAGATGAAAAAGAAGAAAAGGAAAAAGGTTTCTTCTATGATTTCAACTTTTTAGTTGCAACTAAACTAAAACTTGAAGTTTGTTTATCTTTTGTTTGGTATATTTTCTAATTCTTTTGATGTTTGGTGGTTTTAATACATCTAGAGAAACAACTGAGGCCGCGAAGCAGTAGCTTTAACAGAAGAGGAAGAGATCCAATATCTCCACGAAAAGGAGGATTTAGTTCCAATGAATCATGGACTGGCACAAGTAACTACTCAAATACAAGTGCAAATCGTGAGTTAAGCAGAAGTTATTCTGGTAGAGGTTCTACTGGGAGAGGGGATTATCTTGGTAGTTCTGACGACAAGGTTAGTGATAGTATGTGGACTTCAGCTAGAGAAAGAGAAGTGCAACCATCTTTAGGCTCTGAGAAGCCAAGATCTGTTTCAATTCCTGAAACTCCTGCCAGAAGTTCTCGTGCTATTGCACCACCAGAATTATCTCCTAGGATTGCCTCTGAAATTTCAATGGCACCTCCTGCTGTTGTTTCGCAGCCTGTTCCCAAGTCAAATGATTCAGAGAAAATATGGCATTACAAGGACCCATCTGGTAAAGTTCAAGGACCTTTTTCGATGGCGCAGCTCCGTAAATGGAACAACACTGGGTACTTCCCTGCTAAGTTGGAAATCTGGAAAGCAAATGAGTCACCGTTGGACTCTGTTCTACTGACTGATGCATTGGCTGGACTATTTCAGAAGCAAACCCAGGCGGTGGATAATAGCTATATGAAAGCTCAGGTAGCAGCTTTTTCTGGTCAATCAAGCCAATCTGAACCCAATTTAGGTTTTGCTGCTAGGATTGCTCCAACAACCATTGAGATTCCTAGGAATTCCCAAGATACTTGGAGTCAAGGTGGTAGTCTTCCATCCCCTACTCCAAATCAAATCACAACTCCAACAGCAAAAAGGCGAAATTTTGAGAGCAGATGGTCTCCAACCAAGCCATCTCCACAGTCAGCTAATCAGTCGATGAATTATTCAGTAGCACAATCTGGACAGAGTCAAACTTCTAGGATAGATATCCCTGTGGTTGTAAATTCTGCTGGTGCTCTACAGCCTCAAACTTACCCTATTCCAACACCAGATCCGATCAACGTTTCTGTTAATCACTCTGCGACTCTTCATTCTCCAACACCAGCAGGTGGAAAGCAAAGCTGGGGGAGCATGCAGACAGATCATGGAGGAAGCAACACTCCCTCTTCTCAGAATAACTCTACGTCTTATGGCACCCCATCTCCTAGTGTTCTCCCCTCACAGAGTCAACCAGGATTTCCTCCATCTGATTCTTGGAAGGTTGCAGTTCCAAGCCAACCGAATGCTCAGGCTCAGGCCCAGTGGGGTATGAACATGGTGAACAACAACCAAAACTCAGCACAACCTCAGGCTCCAGCAAACCAGAACAGCAGCTGGGGTCAAGGGACTGTAAATCCAAACATGGGATGGGTTGGTCCTGCTCAAACTGGAGTGAATGTAAATTGGGGTGGATCTTCTGTTCCCTCAACTGTGCAAGGAATCACTCATTCTGGCTGGGTCGCGCCTGTCCAAGGACAAACACAAGCTTATCCAAATCCAGGATGGGGCCCAACAGGCCACCCTCAATCTCAATCCCAGTCTCAAGTTCAAGCTCAAGCGGGTACTACGGGCTCGGGATGGATGCAACCAGGTCAAGGGATTCAGTCTGGAAACAGTAATCAAAATTGGGGAACTCAAAATCAGACAGCGATCCCAAGCGGAGGGTCAGGAGGGAACCAAGCCGGTTACTGGGGAAACCAACAACAGAGCCAGAATGGAGATTCTGGGTATGGTTGGAACAGGCAGTCAGGTGGGCAGCAGAACAACTTCAAGGGACAAAGAGTATGCAAGTTCTTCCGCGAAAATGGACATTGTCGGAAAGGAGCATCCTGCAATTACCTCCACAACTAAAACACCACTTCTCTCTCTCTCTCTCTTTCTCTCTATGCTTTTGGGTTATGTATGCATCCTAAAAAGCAGCGTTAGGCGTTTTTAGCCACTTAGTTTTTTATGCACTACAGTCTTTTGTTGGGAGCCTTTCACTCAGAATTAGCTTTAACATGTTTATTTTTTGGGGGGTTAGGGGCTTAGTAGTATTTAAATCTTGTGATGGTGGATGGTGGATATGATAGTTATAACCTCTTGCATATAATATTTGCTAGGCCAACAATATGATGTTTGTATCGTTTAAGAGTTTTCTCCTTGAACGAGTGAGTCTTGGTTCAGTACCTTCCTATGACATTGAGATCAAAACTTTTTTTTCTTTCTTTTTTGCTAAGTTGGCATAAGTCCCATTTAGGGCTCGGCAAAAATATCGGAACCGATTACCTGAAAGACCCGTATCCGATCGGGTTTTATCTGAACCCGACCCGCTTACCTGAATGTCCACCCCTAGTTCCGTTAACCCAAATCCATGTTGTTAATGAATCTTAACAGTCAAAAACGGGAAAAGAAGGGAAATTAACAAAAGATACAAGGTTTTGAGCCAGAGATGTTTCTCCTTTAATTTGTGGAAGGATTATGAGAAAAAAACACTTGGGAAAAGAATTCCTGAGCCAACCCCCTCCTGACACAAACATATCATTATTAGTGATCAGCTAACAAGTTTTTAATTTTGTCTTAGTAATCGTGCTCTAATTCCTTTCTAAAAGCTAATAATGTTGTTCCATACTTTGATTTCATTATTAAATTAGAGTAGCATCAATATAATGAAGATATGGCATTATATATATTACATAAAACAATGAAAACAAAGAAATTCATGTATAGTTTTAGTAACTAAATGAATATAAAATTAAATACAAATACGATAATGGATGACGGTTATAGGATTTTGGAATTTTTAAATTGAAATCAGCAATTTTGAAAAAAGAAATTTTTTTACAGATTTTTAATAAACTTTGTCACAAAATATCGATTAAACAAGAAATATTTAAGTGAAATTATAAATAAAGGGATTTTTTGTTAAAATTTGTACTTAAATGTGATTTTCAATAATAATTTAGTTAAAGGTTTTATATGAACCGATTATTAATTAGATTTTTTATTATATTTTTTTAGTTGAGATATTTTTCTATCAAAAATTAAATTGGAAAACTGAGAATCCTCTCTCTTATCTCTCTAGAATTCTTTAGAGAGAGAGTGATTTCAATCTTTTTTCGCCATCTTTCTTTGCCGTCCGGAAAGTTCCGGCTTTCTGTATACCATCGGCCGATTTTTTTGTCGTGTTTGTTACGTTTTTTGATTATTTTTTATTCTCAGTGGTTTTGGTGTTTAATTACATAATTAAGTTGAAGGTTTTAAAATGGATGAGGAAAAAGTGGAGAGGTATTTTCATCGAAATCCCTTGCTAATTTAATAATCTCGTTGAAGATTAGAGAAAGAAATACTAAAAGCTGGAAGAGAAGAACTTTGCAGGCACGTAACTAAATTAAATTGCGAATTAGTATAAGAAACTGGTAAAGGGTAAATATGTAATTAAACACCAAAACCATTGAGAAAAGAAAAAATGAATCAAAGCCAGAAGTAGAAGAAGAAGAACCCTTTCGTCGTCAAGGTCTAGCTTTCTCAAATCCTCTCTCTCTCGTTTCTCCGATTCCGATATCACCGTCTCCTCCACCGGAAAATCCATAACGCGATTAGGTTTTTAGCCTAGTTCCTTAATCTCTGGTTATTGATTCTTTCAATTTCTGATCGATGACATTGTCCAAGCGATTGGCTCTATTGGGAGCTCAATCTGCGATTACTCTCGCTAAACCTCGAGGTCTCGGTTCCTCTCTCGGGTTACTTGATCGTCGTCCATTTCCGTATCGTCAATTTTCTGAGCTCACGAAAGCTAATGGGAGACGTGCTTTTCTCGTTGATACATTGGCTCTGGTAATTTCATTCTCTATGTTAGACCTAGATCTAGAAATTGGCATGAATTTTGTAGTATTAAGAACATTTGGAATCTCTAGTATCTGAAGTTGCTTTAGAAGAAAGCAAGGAATGTTTATAGTTTTCTTTGGGTTTATTTTTGTGAAAGGTGAGGAGTCTTGAAGCTCAAGGAGTTCCATCGAAACAAGCTGAGGCAATAACTTCTGCTATTACTGAGGTTTTGAATGATAGCTTGGAAAATGTCTCTGAGTCTTTTGTGTCGAAAGCGGAAATGCAGAAGGTAATAGTCTCGATTACTGGGAAACTAATTTGTGAATTATGTGAAACTCACTTTTTCTTACTTGTGATTTTTGTATTTGCAGATTGAAATGATTCAAGATTCAAATTTATCGAAATTTAAATCTGAAGTCAAAAGTTCTCAGGTAACATCTACATTAGTGGTTTAGAACCTTGTAAACTAGTTTTTTTGTGGTTTGATGTGCAAAAGTTGTTGATGTTAAAAAAAACAATACAAGTTTTGCTGCGTTTAATACCAGTTTTTAGTTACATTGTTGTTTAGGATTACTACAGTAGGCTGCTCATTAGTACATACATATCCAGGTGTGTGGTCTTTGCGTTTAAAGTTCTTCACCTTTACCCTCTTTGGTATTCTATTTTTATTCTATTATGGATATGGATTAGGTTGTGTAACTTTGAAAGTAGCAGATCTGAAGTACATGAGAAGCTACGTTTTTTATGTAGGAAGAGGGCCTGTTTAGTTTTTTTATTCAAACTCTCTCTGTGCAGCTGTTTATGAGTTGGAGTCTTAGGTACTTGTAGCTAGAAAAATCGGTATATTGATTGCACAGCGTACTGTACATTTTTCATGTTATGTTGTGTTAAATCATGTAGCACCAGCATCTACTGTAAGTATTTTAGGCCAAATAGCATTGTCTTTACTTCCCTCTATGACACAGTAAAAAGATTTATGATTCCAACTCGTCTTCATTCTTTGTAAAGGAGCATCATTTTACTGTATTGCAACGTGAGACTGAAAAATTGAGAGGCGATATAGAGAAGATGCGAAGTGAGCTAAGGTTTGTGACCATAGTTCGCCTTGTAATATTCTTTTAACGAATCTGAAAACTAAGACCTAAGACCTCTCACTTGAAACAGGTACGAAATTGATAAGGTCACAGCGGGACAACGCTTGGATTTGAATCTTGAAAGAGGGTAAGAAAATTTTGAATTTTGCACAGTACTCTCCTCCTATAACCATTTACCAACGTAGTCATCTGCAAGTGAAGGCGTGATATATGATTCTGGTTATTTTGTTACTCATAGCCGAATACGTGATGAGCTAGCTAATCAGAATACCGAAACAACAAACCTCACAAACAAGCTTGACAGGGTATATAGCTATTGTTTCCTTTACTCATGAACTTCAGTATACACTGACACTTAGGAAGATAAGAAGACATAATACATTTTTCTTTTGCAGGAAATTCATGCGTTGAGAGCTCAATTAGAAGCTTCAAAATACGAAGTCATCAAATATTGCATAGGTACACTTGTGTCGATTTCAGCAGTGGGACTCGCCGTCCTTCGTATCATGATTTAAAGTACGATCCCAACACTCAACACTGCTCTCTGCTTACAGGCTTAAAAGCCAAATTGATAACTTGTCATTTTTATTTGAATCCCATCAATATGCCATATTATTTTTTTCTGGCGATCAGAGAATATTATTGTTTCTGTGATCTATTTTGCCATCATCCTTTCTAGGTGTCAGGGTTTGAAAATTTGCACCGAGAATTATGTTAATCCAAGGATTATTGGTTTCTTCCATTTGCATTATTAGTTTTCTAGCTCCTTATATGATATGTCAATGACTCAATGTTACAAATTGTCCCAACTGATTTTGTTTCTAAGCTCAAATATTGTCACAACGTATTTCATTGGATCCTCCTACGACTGGAATGCTCATAAGGACATAGGTTTGGTTATGTCTTCGTTTTTTTCAAATGAGCTTATGATTATAAAAACTCAAGATTAGGATAATTTTCTCAAAAAAATGCGTGTATATATATCATTCTTAAGATACAAGAAACATTAGTTTTGTTAACAGTTAAGATATAGAGTCGGATTTGATTCTTCTAATTGAGTGTTAACATGAAGCCTAAGTTGCCATTGAATAAAATCACACATTTCCTTCTTCAACGCCAAGACTCTTTCTTTTATTTTCTTCCAAATGAATCATCTTCTTGCAGTGTATATAATTTGTGGGATCAATGGGTTTCTTAAAACCCCCTTCCCAAGAAAAGATTACTGAAGATTGAAGAAGATCCAATAGCTGGTGGCCCACTTGGACGTGAAGATTAGCCCAATTTTATTTGTATTAACCGACTAATGGTCTTTAGTATACAGTATATAGCTACGTTTCTCTTAGGTCTTTTGTGAATTGGTTTTGTCTAGGTCTTACTTAATCTACAAGTTCTGTTTCTTCGTCTGATCGGCAATCATGAATCCAAGTCCAATAACGATTGATCTCATCTTGGAGATATTGTCGAGATTGCCTGCAAAATCAGTCCGGAGGTTTCATTGCGTGTCGAAGCGATGGGCATCAATTTTTGGTAGTCCATATTTCAAGGAGTTGTTCCTGACCAGGTCCTCGACTAAGCCGCGCCTCTTATTCGCCATCGCAGAGAAAGGCAACAAAGAGAAAGACTGTGTGTGGAGGTTCTTCTCGTCGCCACAGCTTGAGAATCCATATGAGAAATCCTCATCGACTCTTGTAGCAACCGCTGAATTTCATGTGAGATTCTCTCCAGACAATCTACTGATCTGTCATTATTATGACCTAAAATATTTTTCAATTGGTTATGCCTTTGGCTTGATCTATATCTATGGTAATCGAGGCCGGGCTAGACCTCTAATATGTAACCCCACTACAGGACGGTATGCCATCTTACCTAATCGGTATACTTACAGAAAGGCGTTTAGCTTTTTCGGGTTTGACCCAATTGACAAGCAATACAAGGCATTGTCCATGGTTTATCCATCTGGTCCTGGTCATAGTAGAGTTATTACATTTGGAGCTGGAGATCTGAAGTGGAGAAGGATAAAATGTTCATTGCGACATGATATTAAGAGTGAAGGGGTATGTATCAATGGGGTTTTGTATTACTTAGGTGACACGTCGGATTGGAGTCGCGTTAATGGTAATCACGTAACGTCTGGTTATATGATAGTTTGCTTTGATGTTAGGTCTGAAAAATTCACCTTTATTGACGTAAAAAGGTTTTGTCGATTGATAAACTACAAGGGCAAATTAGCTGTGATTTATTGGGAGGATGATGTCGACATTCAAGAGCTTTATTACAAAAAGGGTATAGATGTCGAGGAATATGTGGAGAATAATGTCAACGCTGATGCCACTAATGAGTTGTGTGTGTGGATTCTAGCGGATGTTGAGAAACAGGAATGGTCGAAACATGCCTACACTTGGACCGATGAAAAGTTCTTCCGTCGTTTGGTATCCATCGCTGGAGTGACTGCTTCGGGTGAAATAGTGTTTTCGATGCGCAAGTGTAATCCTAAACAACCGTTTTATGTGTTTTACTTCAATCCCGAAAGGAACAGTCTCCAACGTGTTGAAATTCAAGGTTTTGGTGAAGCCGTTACGAAATCTTGTGACGTTTGCACCTTTGTAAACCACGTAGAGGATCTCAATGTTTACGATTTAAAACAACTCAAGTCAGTCCATCCTCCATTGGTCGAGCCAGAATATTATGATTCAGATTAAGAGTCAGACTGAGAAGGGACAAGGAGAAGAAGACTGACAAGTGACAAGGATAAGGAGATAGAGACGAGCCAGGTGAAAGCAATGGGCATGCCATTTTATGCTCTTACTTATGCGTTTTTTTTTTAAATCAACATTATCTATGTTTACTGTTTTTTTTTTCTCTTTTGAACGAGCTTTATATGTATCCTTCATTTTGTTTGGTCTCAAGAACAAGGTGTTGCAGTTTCTCTTAGTTCTCTGTCTTAATCTGAGTATCTATTCTTTGAATTTCAGCATGGTTTCTTCTGGATGAGATCTGTCCTCTGTTCTGTTTCAATATCTTGTTGTGTTTGTCGGTTGTGTGTGATGGGACTAATTTTCATGATGACACTTTGGACTAAATACTTAAATGGGATTTGTACAAAATCGTTCACTCACTTGAAGAAAACATTCCTTGAATTCTACCATTCCTGGTTTCTATTAGTCTCAGTCTTCATGTTTAAAGTATGCAACTTCTTGTTAGCTTAGTTTTGAAACTTTTGGTTCTCTGTAACAAAGGGTCTTGTAAGCTGTCTTTGAAAGAGGGAACATTCTCGTTAACAGTCTTTATGGGTCTTATGCTTTGTTGCTTCTCTAAGTTTTTTGTTTGAACTTGTGAATGGCGAATAGATGAGATCTGTCCTCTGTTCTTAACATCTTATTGATTTTGTCATTTGGTTTAAGAAATGGGACCAATAGGCCCAGGAATTAGGTCCATTAAAAGCCCAGTAATAATGGCGCCAAAATCAAGTGAAGTCCCCGCCTAATTCATCTCTTCTCACTAAAAAAGCGTCGAAACCTCTCACTCCGTCTCTCAATCAATTCTCCGATCAGCCATGGCTTCTGATTCTTCTCTCGGCAACACCAACGACGGTACTATCTCTCTCCCTCTCTCTAAATCTGAAACTGCTTCATAATTTTGACGAATCTCACTACCTCAGGTCCTCCTTCTCCCGGAGAAAACGTTTCAAGCCCTATCGAAAACACATACTCTTCCCCCGCCGCACTTCACCGTCGCCGGCGAGGAAGATCCTCTACTCCCACGCAATTCGCAACTCCTCCACCACCGCCTTCACGTCTCGCATCATCCAATTCCACTCCTCCAACATCTCGTCCTTCCGCCGCCAGATCTAAAGGAAGAAATGGACACGGAGGTGGCGGTGGTGGCGGTGGTGGCGGAGACCCAGGGACGCCAATGTCCACTGACGAGCCACTGCCTTCTTCCGATGACGGTGAAGAAGACGGAGGCGACGATACTACTCCGACTTTCGTTTGGGGAACTAACATCAGTGTGCAAGATGTTAAATCTGCGATTGAAATGTTTGTTAAGCATTTCAGAGAAGCTAGAGAGAATAGTGATGATTTGTTTAGAGAAGGGAAGTATATGGTTTCGATAAGGAAGGTGATTGAGATTGAAGGAGAATGGATTGATGTTGATGCGTTTGATGTGTTTGATTATGATCCTGATTTGTATAACAAGATGGTTCGTTATCCTTTGGAAGTTCTCGCTATCTTCGATATTGTGCTGATGGATATTGTTTCCACGATTAATCGTTTGTTCGAGAAACATGTTCAAGTTAGGATTTTTAACCTCAGGACATCTACTTCCATGAGAAATCTCAATCCATCTGGTTAGTATGATTCAGTTTTTGTTCTTCTTGGTTTCTTAGTTCTCTCTAGTGGTAATAGCTTAGCTTATGTTTGGATGTGTTTTGTTTGGTTGGTTAGATATCGAGAAGATGATCTCTTTGAAAGGTATGATAATTCGGAGTAGCTCTATCATTCCTGAAATAAGGGAAGCTGTGTTTAGATGCCTTGTTTGTGGTTACTTCTCTGACCCCATCATCGTTGATAGAGGTAATTTGGTCATTTGGATTTATCCAGATTTTATGTATCTGCATAGTTTCTCATAATGTTGTTTGATTGATAGGGAAAATAAGTGAGCCTCCTACTTGCTTGAAACAAGAGTGCATGACCAAGAACTCCATGACACTAGTGCACAACCGATGCAGGTAAGTTCTAGACATAGTATATGTCTGATTCTTATAATTTCTGTAACTTACCTTCTTTATTTTGTGTATCAGGTTTGCTGATAAGCAGATTGTGAGGCTTCAGGAAACACCTGATGAGATTCCAGAAGGAGGAACACCTCACACAGTTAGCTTGTTGCTGCATGATAAGCTAGTTGATAATGGGAAGCCTGGTGATAGAATTGAGGTAATAAAAGCAGTAATTCTATCAGGGTAGTACATTCATTCCTATGGTTTTCGTTGACAATCAAAAGCTTGTTTTCTGGATAGGTCACCGGAATTTACAGAGCAATGACTGTCCGAGTGGGACCTGCTCACAGGACTGTGAAATCTGTGTTTAAGGCATGTCATCTTATTTCTTCCTCTGTTAGTTATTTCCCTTTATTGTAATTACGTTCTGACATTGTCATTTATGTTTTCTTATGAATGTTGAGGACAGACCTATATCGATTGCCTTCACATAAAGAAAGCAAGTAAGTTAAGAATGTCTGCTGAGGATCCTATGGATGTTGACAATAGTCTGCGTAGAGTTGATGAAGATGTCGAGTTAGATGAGGAGAAGGTATTTCATCTATTTAACTAAAATGGTTCTACAGTTTTGTATCTTATTCATTCGTCCCTCCATTCCAACCAATATTTGTGTTACTTTTCAGCTGAGGAAGTTTCAGGAACTCTCTAAACAACCAGATATATATGAGAGGCTTAGTAGATCACTAGCACCAAACATCTGGGAGTTGGATGATGTTAAAAAGGGTCTTCTATGCCAGGTACTGTAACGCTTTTGATACTGACTTATGGTTTAAACAAAATTAGTTCTTTTTACTGAGTCAAATTTCAAATGTGAAGCTTTTTGGAGGGAATGCTTTGAACTTAGCATCTGGTGCTAATTTTCGTGGTGACATCAACATCTTACTTGTTGGTGACCCTGGTACGAGCAAGTCCCAGCTGCTCCAGTACATTCATAAGCTTTCACCCCGTGGCATTTACACAAGTGGGCGAGGGAGCTCAGCTGTTGGTTTAACAGCTTATGTAGCTAAAGATCCTGAGACAGGAGAAACTGTATGCTAATATTGTTTTCAATCTTTTTATTATCAGCTGTTTTTTTTTATTCTGTGTTTCAAAGTTTTCATAAACCTGACATGCTAACATGAATGCTACATTGTTTAGGTTTTGGAGAGTGGAGCTCTTGTTCTTAGTGACCGAGGTATCTGCTGTATTGATGAATTTGACAAAATGTCTGACAGTGCGAGGAGCATGCTACACGAGGTTTGTTCCTCTCTCTCTTTTTTAGCATTGCTCAAAGTCGTAGCTTACAGTTTTTGGGTGCCCCCTGTGAATGTGGTCTCTAGTCAATAAGATTGCATTACTGATGAACATTGTTTCTCTGTCAGGTGATGGAACAGCAGACTGTTTCAATAGCAAAGGCTGGTATTATTGCATCTCTAAATGCCAGAACCTCTGTGTTGGCTTGTGCAAATCCTAGTGGCTCACGTTATAATCCCCGGCTTTCTGTTATTGAGAATATTCACCTTCCTCCAACCTTGCTATCTAGGTATGTTGCAATCCTTCAACAATGTGACATTATTTTTACTAAAGGCTAATGGTTTCCTCTATTTGGTGTTACTAATTATAATCTCATTTTGCTTCTTAGATTCGATTTGATCTACTTGATTCTTGACAAGCCCGATGAGCAGACTGACCGAAGGCTTGCAAAGCATATTGTGGCCCTTCACTTTGAGAACGCTGAGGTCTTATATTATATATTTTCCCAGTGTGTATGATATGTTGACAGACAATTATTTTTTGCCTTTATCTTACTTAATTGGTATCATTTGTGTCAATATACAGAGTGCTCAGGAGGAAGCTATAGATATTACTACACTGACAACTTATGTTAGCTATGCCCGCAAGAACATTCATCCTAAACTGTCAGATGAAGCTGCAGAGGAGTTGACCCGAGGATATGTTGAGCTGAGAAAAGCAGGGAAGTTTGCTGGCAGTAGCAAAAAGGTGTGCCCTCGAAACTTCAATATCTTTTCTATGTCGTAACCAAGGCTCATAAAAAGGCTATGACTAGTCTAACGCTATGAAACGCTCTGAATTTGGCACAGGTCATAACAGCAACTCCTAGGCAGATTGAAAGTTTGATCAGACTTAGTGAGGCCTTGGCTCGGATGCGCTTCTCCGAATGGGTTAGTTAAACGCTCATATTATACATTTTCCTTTCATCGTTCTAAATCAACTGAAATGGTTTTTGTGATAAAGGTTGAAAAGCATGACGTGGACGAGGCATTTCGACTTCTCAGAGTTGCAATGCAGCAATCAGCAACGGATCACGCCACAGGTAGTTTTTTCACAGTAACTTTCAGACCCATTATTATCATCAGGATAAAGATAAACAGTAGCATTCAATACCAATCTAACAATAAACACCTGTATTTATGTTGGTGAAGGGACCATTGACATGGACCTGATAAATACTGGAGTGTCAGCAAGTGAACGAATGAGGCGGGATACCTTTGCGTCGTCAATTAGAGACATAGCTCTGGAGAAGATGCAAATTGGAGGATCATCAATGCGCTTATCCGAGGTATTCATGCACTACTCCTTTCTTTTTCCCAATTTTGTTATATGCCAAAAGCAAGCAAATCAGTTTACAATAAGAGAAACCGTTTCTTAAGTACAATGGAAATGTTGTTGTTGCAGTTACTTGAAGAACTGAAGAAGCATGGAGGCAACATAAACACCGAAATTCATCTTCATGATGTGAGTCATTTATAACACTTTGCTACATATCAAAAGGTTTTTGGTCTAAGGACAGAGACATAACAAAGTATTTGTTGTTGTGACGCATTAAACAGGTTAGAAAAGCAGTCGCGACGCTAGCGAGTGAAGGATTTCTGGTAGCTGAAGGTGATAGAATCAAGAGAGTATAATCACAGATTCATGAGGAAAGCTTAATATTGCTGTGATTAGAGAGTTTGATGATGGTTTTAGTAGCATATTAATAGTAGGATACCCAGCAAATGATGTGGCTCGGTCCATCTTCTCACTATTTGCTAATTTGTAATGACTTATTTTGTTACTAGATATCACTTTGGCACTGACAAAAAAATGGATCAAATATACTCCCAACAAAGCTAACTTGCGAATGAGATAGAAATCAATAAAATCGTTCCAACTCGACCAAACATAAGACAATGTGTGTATTCTTTAGATCACTACCAAAATTCAAAAATATCTTCATGCTTATCAATTTTTATATATAGCAAAAATAGTCTTCCTTCAGTCTTATTCTCGTAAACTATTATTCACTTGATGAAGTTATTTGTATCTTCATATGATATAATTAAGAATTTTTAAAAAGAACAAAAAACGAAGAATAATCATTTGAAAAAGTTAGAGCATTGCAATTACAAACTTTATAGCATGAAAAGGTGGATCGTACAAAAGAAGAAAGTTAGATAAAAAGATTGAAAATTGGGTCCACATAGAGAACATTATTGGATTTCGATAGAGATATGGTATGGACTAAAATGACAAGTGATCATGCGTTCAAAAAAGTAAACGATACGATTGGTCTCTAACTTTCTTCGTTTCTTATTCGTAAGGACGTGGAACTCGTTACTCCTTACCTCTCTTAGTGCTCCATCTCTCTCATGTCACCTAGACTTCGTATAAGTCAACTTGATTGTATTTTGACATGGTTAGGCAAATGCTTCGATTTGTTTTCCGATATTGATATCTGATTAATCCGGAAACACATATAGATCAGAATTTTTGTTGATCTAAATAAAACGGAGCGGATCACAAATAATACAAAAAATTTAGAATATATACTCTGATTTATTTTTTGAATCACCTTTTAGAAAATTGTCATCATAAGAGTTAATGGTTTTTCAAAATGACTATCATATTAAGAAAATAAATTAACCTCGCAAATAATTGGTCAAAATATTATTTTCTTTTAGGCTACTGCTTCTCAGGGGATTAATTATATCAGGAATTTGAGACAGACTGTACAAAATTGATCAAGATACATAGTTGTCTGACGAGTGATCCATTTTGCCAACCTTTTAAATGATTTTTTTTTATAGTTATTTTTCTCTTATTTAAATCAATATATATATATATATATATTTATATTTAGCCCGTTTGTATCAAAGAATGTCTTTTTTTTTTTTT
>Ga0041059_1000567_pt1 | contig 28454 bp, 22 predicted proteins | sample AraColnosormetaG_FD_56232 | JGI IMG/M metagenome (GOLD analysis project Ga0041059, IMG submission 56232) | Arabidopsis roots microbial communities from North Carolina, USA - Col MF nosort | ecosystem: Host-associated > Plants > Roots > Unclassified | place: USA: North Carolina | collected... | reverse complement strand
AAAAATATATATATATAAAAAAAAAAAAAAAACTTCACGTCAGTCTTTGCGTTACGAAGAAAGGCAGTATTGCTAACAGTGAGCACAATTTTATGATAACCATTCACCATGCAATATTTTATTTCCATAACAAGATTAGAAAACTAACAAGGCACCAACAGGTCCGGCCCAAATGAGTAGGGCCGGAGGCCATTATAAATTTTAATTTTTTTCTAAACTTCTCAAACCAAATCTAATAATTTAGGTATTAGTGAAAGATCCAAAAAAAAAAAAATACATTTCCTAAGATCTTATGGTCCGTGGAAGAAATTAAACACATTTTGGGCCAGGTATGAGGTATGCAAATTGGAGATTTATATACCAAAAACTTCATTATCAAAAGAATAAGATTTAAGAGTAATTGTCGTGGAATATTATAAAGGGCAGTCAAAATTACGAAATTTCAGACAAATAAAATTTTAACTACTACAGTATATTATCTAGAGTCTAGACAGAAGAAAGACACAAATGAAAACGCAACACTTTTTTTTTTCCAACAAAGCCTATTGGCCTTTTTAGTTTTTAATTACTCGCAAACCCTTTACAAGGAAGTGAAACAGACAGAGGTGAAAAACATAACCGTTAATATTTGTGGAAAAATGAAGAAGAAAACGGACACGTCCTTTTTTATATCAGAGTCAACGTAACTACATATATCTCTCTGGAAGACTTTGAATAGTTTTCTAGACCCAATATATCTTTAGTAATAAATATTCCATCTAAAAATGTTTGGTTGGGACAATATTCTATTGGGAAAGTGAAAGACTATCAAACATGTCCAAATACTCATCAGAAATAATTTTAAGATAAGCTTTTTATATCACATTGTTCCTACATATGGAGAGGACGATCAACTTGGATAGACCCGAAAAGAGAGAATGATTAGAACGTGCAAAAATCAAACACGACCACTCTGCCAATTACATATCTTATATTATATTTCTGGTGTCAAATTACATATCAATTATATGAAGCATAATGCATGTTGAAGATGATCAAATGTAAATGGGTGTCTAAACTTATAGATTAGAATCGATAATTGTAGTTAAGTTTTTACATAAAAAGAAAGAAATAATCTTTTTAACAAAACACAGTGTGAAAACGAAACTTATATTACCAAATACCTCGGGTCAAGAAAGACTCTCGCAAAAGTCTATAAAAGTCGTATGACCTTTTTTCGTTGAGAGAAGACAAAATTAGCAAAATATGCGTCAAAAAGTAAGATTTTGCTGACTTCTTAGTTCTTACCATTCATTTTCCAAATATATTTCTCTATGTGACCAAATTAAAGTCGAGAGTAAGTAGTCATTGAATTGGTAGTCTCTCACAAAAGTACGCAAAAAAGGACATGCAATAAAAATATCTTATTGTAGTAACTAAATAAGTAGTACTAATAAATCCGCTAAAGTGTAAACTTTCTCATTGACCTTACTATAATGCTGAAAAATGTTGCAATATCCATGCGGCCTTGTGAAATCAAATAGAATAAGACTTTAGTCGTTGGAAAAAAGGAATATAAAGTCAAATAGGTTGAATATTTCCATGAAACAGAAAATGCCGTCCACGTCCAAAACTGCAATATGCTAATCCACACCGTCCATTAACTTGGGAAAATCAAATCTAAAGCGTTCATCAGAGTAATGGTTTATAGATGAATCACGTGTCGAGATCTTGACGCATTAATAGCGTGCACTTAGCTCTAGTGGAATCAAAAACACCACGACCGCACACCATGCGAGATCGAAGGACCAGAGTGTTCAAAGTCCTCAAAAGCAGCCCACGCGTTATTTGGCCACCCACTTCTATTTTGTAATTGCTGCCGAAGTAACTAATGGTGTAATTTAGTTAAGTAGTAATCAACTATTTGGTCTTAAAGTATGTTATCAAAAGACCCAAATCATCAACTAATCATCAAATGAGAAGAATAAAACTATATAAATGCTTTATTCTCTCTTTATTTGCCTTTTAGACAGAATAAATATTTTCTCATAGATTTTGTTTTCCTAATAAATGGCTTACAAAAAGAATATTTGAAAACTTAAGATTTGTGTGATGTCATCGATCGGTAAAATGGTTGGTTAAGAACTTAGGAAATTAATAATTTTCATGTTAAATAGATACCGTTCAAACATCTACATATTTTGCAGATTATGTTATTGTTATTACATTGCCGTGCTAATATGTACAAAATTATAAAACATTATCTGCAGTCGGCTAGTACTATTTAATAATTAGATCACGAATCATGATGATCATGTAATGATTAGTTGATCATTTTGAAAGATACTTTTACAACTATCTTCACCAGAAGATTTGTTGATTAACTATATACCGATAGATGTTGTTTAGTCCCCACATAAAATCTAAAAAATCATAAACTGTGTATTTTGAGTATTTGAAAATAGTACTATATAAGATATAAACAACAATATACAAAATGAGAAATTTAGGTTACATGTCAGTTTCATATAATTTAGACACCTACATCACTACTCTACCTCTTTTTATTTCCTTTAGATATATTGTCAAATTGTGCACACAAAAAAAAGATATATTTCACAAGTCATTCTGAAATTGTTTTACGAAAAACATTTTGTACTAAAACCTTTTTTGAATATTTTAATATTTGTATTAAAATTTTATACTTCATAATAATATTTTTTTTTTTCCACTCTCTCTATTTTTTAAAAAAATATATATTTATGTTGATATATTAGTATGAGAGAAAAGAGTTGATGTGGGAGTCAAATATATGTTGTGATCCGTTAACTTCAAAGCAAATTACTGTTTATTCACAGAAGCTTGGACGCGTACGGCTTCGATTTCCTTATATATATATATTACACATAAATCTGCCGTCTTGGAGATTGGAAACATATCTCAAGCTTCTTCTTCGTGTTACGCACTTTCTTCTTCTTCTTCTCTCTCTCTCTTTCTTCTTCGTCTTCGATCACAGAAGACAGAATTCAATGTCGTCGACCTACAAGCTCAATCACACTGTACTTCAATCTCTCCTTCTCTTGCCGATTCTGTTATACTCACTCTCTTTGCTCTGTTTTGCGGTGTTATTTCACTCTGTGGTCCATGAATTGGGCTTCTATGATTCATTTTTCTTAAATCTCTCTGCTTTTTTGTCTTCTTCTTCAATTTGGGGGATTTAATAGCGAATTTGTTGAGCTGGTCAACAAAAATCTTTCATTTTTGGATTTCTGATCGTGTAGTAATCGCCGGAGATTTCGTTTATTGAAATTGATTCGGAATTGAGAATGTGAAGAGACTCTTTTGAGTTTGTGTGTGTTTTATATCAAAAAGGTTTTAACTTTGTTTGATTTCTTGGCAGGATTCATTTGCAAATGGAGATGCAAAGAGTTTGTTGCCGAACCCAGAGAATGGTTTCACTCATTTGACTTCACTTGCTCAATCAGAGAAGGCTGTTCAGGAGCTTCTTCTTCAACAGACTCCTATGCAGGCTACTGACGACCATCTCGTTGAGTTCTCTGAGGCTTTGAGAAGTAAGCAAGATTTCGATATGTGTAACATGAGCTGTACTATATCCTTTGGATATGGGATTTAATTTTTCAGTTTCTGGGATATTGTAGCTGTTGCAAAGGCACTAAGGGGAGCTGCTGAAGGAAAGGCGTTGGCTCAAGCTGAGGCTGCTGAATGGAAGCGTAGATACGAGTTAGAGAGGTCTAAGAACGTGGAGTTGCAGCATAAAGGTTCTCTACTAACTTCAAAGGGTTGTTATAAAATGTTCACCATTTAGTTCTAGTAATTTTGATTTGAATGGTGTTTTTGGCCATGGATATGTTTGAATAACAGAATTCCTGGCTTGTTTTACAGAACTGTCAAATGGAGTGTGTGCCGATGAATCTAATGGTCAAAGGATGGAGCACTTAGCAAAGTCTCCGCGGCTTTATGCTCAGGAAATCAGTTCTAATGGCATGGAGACTATTTGCTCTCATGAAGTGCTCCAAGATGGTGGATTTAACAGTTTTAATAACAAATTGAAGAGGAAGGTAATATATAGTTGACTGTTACTATCCTTGCTTTTATATTTTTGGCTATGCAAGTCAGTAAGCATAAGTAAACAAATATCAACCTCTGTGCATTTTTTGAATAAGTCCTCTGGAATTTATGTACCTGTGATGAATCTTACATTAGCCTTTGTTGGACTAACACATTCTAGTATCAGATGTTGACGAATATTGGTCCGTCAGAGTTGTTAATGTATCTTTGCATTTGCTGTGTCCCAATTACTTTGACATTCAAAACTGGCAACGCTGTTGCAGGAAATGATTAGGCTAAAAGCCTAAAACAATAAGGAAAGAATGAAAACTCTATTCTAATATTGAAATATCTATGAAATTGGCTGCAGGCATCATTTAAACTTTCATGGGGATGTAAGGGGATGGCTAATGATCAACACAAAAAAGAAATTGTTTCGTTTGAGAGAGGGAATATCAGCACAGCAGAGCGCAGTAGTAAACAGGTAGGACTATTGTTTCATCTTCTCTATCTTTCTGTTTCCCATCTCTGAATTTACAACTGATGGAAAATATTTGTTCTCAATTCATATTACTTTAGTTGCTTGGTAAGGTGTTTTGTAGACTAAACCTAACAACTTCTAATTTCAGATTTCACTGACATGGGAGTCTGATCCACAAACTGTACTTATTATCACTAAGCCTAATTCAACTTCCGTGCGAGTTCTCTCTGTGGATATGGTCAGGTCAGTGTTTATATTTTGCAGGTCATTTCTACAATGAGTTTCAGTACTCTTCGAGAAAGATAAATCGGCTCCATTGTTAAGAATATGCTACCCTAACGGCCTAACCACATGATTAGTTTCTGAATCTCTCTCTGAATTTCTGCTTTGCTGCTTCATCTCTTTTATTTATGTGTCTCACAAACTACTGTAGCTTATGTATGTTCTTATTTGGAAAGTAGATTCTTGGTTCAGATGAAGTAATTAGATTTTGATTTGTCTCCATTTCAGATGGTTGAGAACGCAAAAAGGACTAAATATTTATGTGGAACCTCGAGTAAAGGAAGAACTCTTATCAGAATCAAGTTCCTTCAACTTCGTACAAACTTGGGAAGATGGTAATATATAATATCTTCTTTTCAGATTGTTCTCTGCTAATGAAAAGTCTGAGCACAGAAGTGTGAAATAAATTCATGTAGACCACATCGATTGCTTAGACCTTGTAGTCAACTCCTAGTTATGATTTATGATGCAGACAAGGAAATTTCACTTCTACACACAAAGGTTGACCTTCTTATAACTCTTGGTGGGGATGGCACAGTGCTATGGGTAAGTAAATCTTGGATTTCTATGACTCAGGTTTTATATCATCTTCCATCTTTTGCTTTTTATATTACCACCGATACAATTTAACATGAAGTATCTTAACGGTTACAGGCTGCATCGATGTTTAAAGGACCAGTGCCTCCAATTGTTCCATTCTCCATGGGATCTCTTGGATTTATGACTCCTTTTCGTATCCTTCATCTTGTTTATATCAGTTAGTTAGTTAAGCTGTATTACACATTATCTGTTACAAAAACTTTTCTTTAACTCCAATCCAGACAGCGAACAATACCGAGATTGTCTTGAAGCGATTTTGAAGGGTCCTATCAGTATAACACTACGACACAGGTTGCAGTGTCACATCATCAGAGATAAAGCAACACATGAATATGAACCAGAGGAGACTATGCTTGTTCTGAATGAAGTCACCATTGACCGTGGAATATCTTCTTACCTCACAAACCTTGAATGCTACTGTGACAACTCATTCGTCACATGTGTGCAAGGCGATGGACTTATACTGTCTACAACATCTGGTAGCACCGCGTATTCACTTGCTGCTGGAGGGTCAATGGTCCATCCTCAGGTAAATATTCCAAAATGATCTTTACATCTGTAGCAACAAGCGAGGCTGGTTCTTTGATTCACAATTCAAATATTAGTAACAAAGTCGAAAATGTTAAAGCTCCAAATTCATATGCCATTGAAGAATTTGAGAGATTGCACAATAGCTTTGGTGTTATATACATTATACAATAACAGATAATGGATTATATTGTAACTTAATGTTTTGCAGGTTCCTGGGATCTTATTCACGCCTATCTGTCCGCATTCTCTATCATTCCGCCCACTAATATTACCGGAACACGTGACAGTGAGAGTCCAAGTGCCATTCAACAGCAGAAGCTCCGCTTGGGTCTCCTTTGATGGGAAAGACCGGAAACAGCTTGAAGCAGGGGATGCACTAGTGTGTAGCATGGCACCATGGCCCGTCTCAACCGCTTGTCAAGTTGAATCCACTAACGACTTCTTACGCAGCATCCACGATGGTCTTCACTGGAACCTAAGAAAGACTCAATCTGCTGATGGACCTTAGAAACAAATTCCTCCAGCTTTTTTCTCTTTCATTCTTAACCAATAACCATATATAGTCTCGACGTCTATCTATCTATCTATATGCATATAGATAAATGTGAAATGGAAAGTGATGGGTTCTGTGATAGAATGTGGTCTGTATCCATTGTTGTGTAGAGAATGTAATAATGTAGCTGCTATGACCCATAATTCTGTTGATGTGATAATCACTCAAAGTTAATGAATCAAAGATATTTCTGCATAATTTTGTGTCCAAAATACTAAACAGTTGTCTTAATAACTGACGTTATGCGTAAATTTAAGCTACTTGCCACATAATTTCCTATTGTGCATACCCCAACTTGATTCAGCACATAGCTGCGTCGAGGTAATGAAGAAGAACACAACATTGCCTCCAACAACAAGAAAAATTCAAACAAATATCATTCCATGTCCTAGCTTACTGCGTTTGTTTTTCTTTTTGCATACATAAAGGTTAGTAAACCTAATTTGTTAATAATATGCATCATCATCATCATCACCACCATTTATACTGTCATCGGTTTCTTGATCAAACGCTGCTCTGTTTTTTGCTCTTACTGTTTTGCCTGACCCTTTCAATGGTTTTGCCTTCTCTGCCTGCAGCTCCATGGCTTTCTCTGATGGTTTCCTCTTTCTCTTTCCTCGTGTCTCACCCATTTCTTCTGCAATAGAGAGCCATGTATTAGTAACGAGAGCATCTATATCTGTGACATAACACATCATACATTCACAATACTAATCTACAAATCAGACCTTTATCTAGCAGACTTCTTACTTTTTGCACTTATAATCTAACGTCTATAGGAGATTCATAAACTGTGTTTTTCATATGACGCTATTACTATCTTTCTTACCTGCTTGTGGACTTGATGCATGGTGTCCATTCTGACCAGCCTCTTCAGAAGCAGGAGATGCAGATATCTGACCTTCAATTAACTTTATGCTTTCAACCAAATTGTCTTGCTGGTCATTTGTATCTGGAATAGGTTCAGCTGGAAGGTAGCGGAGTTCCTCCACTGACATATCTGAATCACTAAAAGCATCCTTTTCCACCGTATCTATGTCAACTTCTTCATCTTCATTAACATCTAAAACTTTTACCTACACGCATACAACCATATAGAGTTTCAGAAAAACATGTGACAGAAAGAAAATGATTTAAGTCTCTATCAATTCAATTTCTCACCTTTTCTGTTTCAGGTATCAAATCAAATTCATCTTCGCGTTCCACATACTCTTCATTCTCCTCAAGCTCCTTGAAATCAGGAGCAAATGCACTCCAGTTCTCTGTGTAATCTTTTGCCCAAATATATACTAGACCCGCCAAGGAAACAGAAACGATTATGGGATGAACAGGATGCCAAGCTAGATCAATCAACGCTTCTTTTGGACCTTCTAATATTTTCACAAGATGCCCAGCTCGGTCCCATATGTAGATCTTATGTTCCCCTTTGCACGCAGAACCCCCAACTACCCACTCACCATCACCACTGAAACAAGGCGCTTTCCAATGCATTTTTGTAACTGAATCTTGGAATTCCCTGAAGAGTGTTAAGCATTTTGATCCAACTGTCTTCATTTTCTCAATACCATCAAGCCCATCTATGTTCTTCCCCAGGTCCTCAAGGGATTTAAGCACATTTTTTGCTGGGAGAAGATTTTCATATATCCTAATGGTTCGATCATGTGAATTTGTGAGAAGATACTGCCCATTCCTGCTAAACACAATGTTCTTCACAGGTGCCGCACCAGACGCAGAAACCAAAGCAAGAACTCGAACACTTTTATAATCAACTATAAGTATCTCTCCTTTGGAATTACCGATATAAACAAGATCCCCACACTTGTTAAAGCACGCTGCAGCTGGAGAGAAAGGAGGATTTGATTCAGGACATTTACTGCGTTGCGGAGGAGCTAATACATCAGGCATCTCAGGCACAGAGACTGGAAGCAAAGTTGTACAATCAATGTCAAAGTCAACTATCATCGGAGCGGATGAGAGCGGGCATGCCAGACAGAGAGAAGGAGAACTTAAGCCAGGGTTTAAACGAGCTTGCAACGGAGTCTGCTGAAGAATCGTACGAGCAATCTTCTCTCCGGTTGAGACATCCCAAAGAGTTAATGACTTATCTGCAGCTGAGACAAGCAGGCGGTGCCCATATTTGGACCAGGAGACACTTGTTATAGCAGCAGAACAATCATTATCACGAATCTCCTTTGCAATGCCTCTTGTTTCGAAATCCCAGATTACACAGCCACCATCGGCACATCCAGCTAACAAATAAACAATGCAAGATATCACCATCAATGTAAGTACTATAAAAATCCAAACTTTAACCAAATTCATAGATAACGAAACAGCAAAAGCTAAATTGGGAAGAAAATTATTACCAGCGAGAAGAGAACCACGGTGATTAAAGGCAACGCATTTAATGACACCATGTTCCAGATATTCTTCAATCACCTCAGGAAAATCTCCTTGCAATGGATCTACACAGGAAAAAGGTAAACAAATACCATCGATGAAGAACCGAACAATGGGAAAGGAAGCCCAAGTGCAAAATAGAGCTTACCTATGATCGGAGCGTTCATGTTGCTCTTGTTGGTCTCTGAGGGTGTTGTGCAAATTGAGTGAGTGAGTGAGTGCACAGGCCCTCGAAATTAGGGTTCCTACGACACAACGATCCAATATAAACTTGACGATTGAATCCGAGTAATCTAGGTAAAGTTTCTAAGAGCCATGAATAACAATGGAATTGGAGCAAGGTTTATCAATTTCTCTCTGAAGGCGATGTTACTTTGAGATCGACGTAACCTTGAAACGCGTTTCGAAACGAAATTAAAAAAAGGAATGCGAAGGCGTGAGAACGAAATCGGAGAAGGAAAGTGAAAGCAAGCAGGATTGGTGTTAGAGGAGAATTGATGAATCTTCTTTGGTTTCTGACGAATTTGATGGAGAGAACAGAGAAGAACGACTAACGGCGTTAGACTTAGACCAAGGGTTGGGGTTTAACCAGTGTTGTAATTTCGAATCATTATTCTGTTTCATTAAATTAAATCCAAGATGGGACCTACATGTGGGACTCCACAACAAAAGTATCTACACTGTACACTTTTTTATTTTGGTGCGAGAACCTCTCATGGTTTTTTTTCTTAACAAAAGATAGAACATGACACGTGGCCACAACCCATTTGCACGAAAATCATATTTGGATAAGGAAATGGATATCATTTCTCCACAATTCCACAAACTCAAATTACCCAACTTCTTAAACACATTCCCATCACCTCACAAACCATTAACCGAGAGCCAACTAGCGAGTAGAATCAACTATCAAGCAATGGCATCGATGACCATGACCGCTACCTTCTTCCCGGCCGTCGCCAAGGTTCCCTCAGCCACCGGCGGACGAAGGCTCTCCGTAGTCAGAGCCTCCACGAGCGACAACACACCCAGCTTAGAAGTCAAGGAACAGAGCAGCACCACAATGAGGAGGGACCTCATGTTCACGGCTGCAGCTGCAGCGGTTTGTTCTTTGGCTAAGGTAGCCATGGCTGAAGAAGAAGAGCCCAAGCGAGGGACAGAGGCGGCCAAGAAGAAATACGCACAAGTTTGTGTCACAATGCCTACGGCCAAGATCTGCCGCTACTGATTCAACAACCCACCTTCTGCATGTCTATCTCTCTCTTTCAATTTCGGTAAATTTTCTCAATTAAGTTTGGTCTGTAATCGTATATTTGATCATCAATTTACCAAAAGCCCTTTTATCTTTCTACAAGAATCGTCTTCTTTCACCATTAGCAAAACTTGACAAAAGCATTGCATTGTGGATACAAAACAGTTTCCCAAAAACTAGATTGATTCCAAACCGTCCTAGGTTAAAAAAAGACCACACTAATCCATACTGCAGCAGCAGTAGCTTTCTTATTCTTAGGCAAAGAAACTTAAAACAGAAGAATACCAAACTAATACGTCCACCATACGAGTTAAGCCTAGTGCCAGATAACTTCTTTAATCACCTGCAAACGAATAACATAACCTGTCTCTTCCAACATGGCTTCTCCAAATACTTTCCCAGTGTGATTCTTCATAATGCATTTGCCTCCTCCAAATGTTACTGAACAGCCTTGGTCTGTCATCTGAGCAACACTCAAAGCGTTTTTGTTGATCCCGGGAACAAAAAGCACATTCTTGATCCTCTTCTTCCCTTCCCTCGTCATAATCATGACATCTCCTTTCCCTTCTGCCATGACAACTTTCCCGTCCGCCAGTCCAACCCTAGCTCTGTATGATCGGTCTAAAGTCGTGAAAAACTTCTCATATGGAGTCATGTGATCCGTTGTAGTGGTGTGTACCATCCACATGCCCTCATCAAATGTGATACCACCAACAGTTACCCCTAACATCAGATGCTCAGGTTTTTGGATCCTCTTCTCAGCTTGTTGCAGATTTCTAGTGTTGCTGCAATCTCTTGCATAATGCCCTTGTCCTCTAAATTGATTGGCTCCACTTAAATTCACTACCCTAGGCCTATGGTTGTAATACAAGTCTTCTTCTTGGTTGTGATTGTTCTTCACGCAGATACCACACGGCATCCGCTCAGAGTGAGCTTTTCTAAGAATGTTAATGAACTTCATCAACTCCTGAGGCATAGTTTCAGGATGTGATCCAAACAATTCAAAAGCCTTAAGAAGATCGCGAAGAGTCAGATCAGGCAAAGTCATGAATTCCTTCAACACAGGAATAGAATCATCATATGGCCATGACAACGAAGTTAACAGCTTGGTGATAACCTTATCATCCGATATCGGATTTCCCAAAACTTCGAACCGTTCAGTGATTTCCTCAACTCTCTTCAAGTACAAATCCATTGGTTCTCCTTCGTACATCATAAGCTTCTCAAATTGTTTCTCTAATCTACGTAGCTTAGCTTCTTTGGTATCGTTACCTTTTTTGAGCAAATCCCAAAGTTCCTTGGCTGAAGCAATCGAGATAGTCTTCCTGAAAACCGAATCTGGGAGAGAAGATTGCATTATCTTAAGCGCTTTGTTGTCTTTAATCACACGATTTCTCCATTGTGCTAGATCTACGGCTTGGATAGTCGCCGCTAACTGTGGAATCTTCGTTGGATTTGGCGAGACTCCATTTTGAACAACATCCCAAACTCCATTTTCCACGAGTCTCTTTTTCGCGATTGGAGACCAATGCTCGTAGTCAAAGTCATCAGAAACACCGTCTTGGAGATTCGCCGCCATAGCCTCAACTGTCGTCAAGCTTTTTTCTCTGTATATTCTCTTGGATCAAGCAAAGTGACTAAACTAATCCCTCTCCAGTCTCCAGAACATTTTATTTATATAGTGCGCTTAATCATAAACCCTAAAGTTCAATTGCAAAATCACCTAGTTGAGTAGTGGCTCGGTTTCGCTTTTATTTCTTGGTTCGGTTTAACACAATTGGAGAAATATGTATAAACTATAAACCAATGAATCGCATCACTTCCAAATGAATGTTAAATTCATACATATTTCAAATACGTTTGTGAATTTGGTTGATCATACGGAGTTTTTGAATCGCTTAAGTTATTTTTGTTAACGAATGTTGTATCTGGTTCAATTCAAGTGGGTTGGTCCGGTTAAGTGATTAACCGTACGTCCGTACACCGCACGCAAGCTTCTCTCTAACCATGATTTGGACTTGTCACTTGTGTGATTATAGCTAATCTAAGATTTAAAGCAGAATTTATTCTCCTTTCTATTTCGGTAAATTTTCTCAATTAAGTTTGGATTGTAATCATATATTGATCAATTTAATAAAAAAGCCCTTTCATTGTTAAGTTGTTAACTAGAATCGTCTCCTTTCACCATTAGCAAAACTTAACAAAAGCGTTTCCAAAAAACCAATAAAAGACCAAACTAATTCAAAAAACCAATAAAAGACCAAACTAATTCATATTGCAGTAGCAGTATACGAATTAGCTTTACTTAGGCGAATAAATCCAAATTGAAACGACATAAAAGACTTGATACTACTACTACCAAATAAATTTATTCAAAGCAAATACCTTTCAGTCACCTGCAAACGCAGAGCAATGCCTCTCTTTTCCCGCAAGGTTTGAACAAATATCTTGCCCTTCTCATCCCTAATAGTGCATTCACCTCCTTCCATTTCCAATGAATAGCCTCTTTTTTTCATCCGACTAAAACTCAAAACGTTTTTGTTGATCCGAGGAACGAAAAGCACATCCTTGATTGTCATCTTCACTCCCTTCATCGTGAACTTGACATCTCCTATCCCTTCTACCATGACAACATTCACGCCCGCTAATTGAACCCCAGCTCTGTATGTTCTATCCAAAGATGTGAAAAACTTCTCATATGGAGTCATGTGATTCTCAGTGGTGGTGTATAGCATCCACATATCCTCATCATAAGTGAAATCATCGTTCACTTCTCTCTTCTGAGCTTGTAGTGTCGCCCCGGGTTGCAAATTCCTTGTGTTACAGCAGTCTCTAGCACAATGCCCTCTTTCTCCACCACCTAAGTTCACTACCCTAGGGTTGTAATAACAGTCTTCTTGGTAGTGATTGTACATCTTGCACACACCACACCACAACTGCTCAGCCTTGGCTTTTCTAAGACTTTTGACGAAATCCTTCAACCCCTGAGGCATAATTTCAGGATGTGATCCAAACATCTCCAAAACACCAATAAGATCATGAGGAGTCATATCAGGCAAATTCATGAGTTCCTCCAACACAGGAATAGCATCATCATATGGCCATGACAGCGAAGTTAACAGCTTAGCGATAACATCATCATCGGATAACGGATTTCCCGAAGCGCGGAACTGTTCAATGGTATCCAAAACTCGCTCCAAGTAAGAATCCATAGATTCTCCGTCATACATCATAAGCTTCTCGAATTGTTTCTCTAATCTAAGTAGCTTAGCATCTTTGATGGGATTGTTCTTATCGTACCCACGACACGGCAACCGATCAGAGTGGGCTTTTCTAAGAATGTTAATGAACTTCATCAACTCCTGAGGCATAGTTTTAGGATTTGATCCAAACATTTCAAAAGCCTTAAGAAGATCACGATGAGTCAGATCAGGCAAAGTCATGAATTCCTTCAACACAGTAATAGAATCATCATATGGCCGTGGCAGCGAAGTTAACAGCTTAGCGATAACCTTCTCATCCGATATCGGATTTCCCCAAACAAAGAACTCTTCAATGATTTTCTCAACTCTCTTCAAGTACGACTTCATTCGTTCTCCTTCGTACATCGTAAGGTTTTCTAATTGCTTCTCTAATCTACGTAGCTTTTTAGCTTCTTCGTTATCGTTACCTTTTTTGAGCAAATCCCAAAGTTCCTTGGACGAAGCAACCGAGATAGTCTTCCTGAAAACCGAATCTGGGAGAGCAGATTGCATTATCTTGAGCGCTTTGTTGTCTTCAATCATACGATTTCTCCATTGGGTAAGATCTTCGACCTTAATAGTCGCCGCTACCTCTGGATCCGTCGTTGGATTTGGTGAGACTCCGTTTTGAACAACATCCCAAACACCATTCTCCACCAGTCTCGTTTCCGCGATTGGAGACCAATGTTCATAGTCAAAGTCATCGGAAACACCGTCTCGTAGATTCGCCGCCATAGCCGCAACTGTCGTCAAAGCTTTTTCTCTGTAGATCTCTTGGAGAAAGCAAAGCGACTACCAAAACTCTTTCTATTTTACTATTTATATAGTGACTTTATGCTTTAACCATAAACCCTAAAGTTCAATTGCAAAATCACCATATTGAGTAGTGGCTCGGTTTTGGTTTATTTCTTGGTTCGGTTTAACCAAATTGGAGAAAATATATACAGACATATAATACATAATAAACCTAAAAGTGACTCGGATCCCTTCCAAATTAATATAGTAAATGTTAAATTTATTTCTCAAAAACTAATTATACGGAGTTTTCGAATCGGTTTAGTTATTATTGTTAGGGAAATCAATTTTGGTTAAGCCTGGTTCAATTTCAGTGGGTTGGTCCAGTTAAGTGATTAAACCGTACACCACACGCAAGCTTCTCTGCAGCCATGAATAATACTACCAGTTGTTGTTGGTTTGGACTTCTGAGATTATAACTAATCTAAGAGGAATGATAATTAAAGCAGAATTTATTCTGAACGATAATTAAAGCATTCGTTGAGTCATCTTAGAACTTGGTTTACTTCAAATAACATAGCACTGAATATATAAAATCTATTTATAGGACCGGAACAGTATTACATTGATCTATAATATTTGAGTATTTGCACTTTGTAAAGACGAAAAACGTTACATATTAATAAACTTACATAACCATTTCATTGTCCAATGATTAAGTGTGAATTTGAATGCACAGATTTATGTCACAATGCCTACGGCTAAACAATGCCCTAGCCCTTTCATGTCTATCTCCTTTCTATTTAGGTAAATTTTCTCAAGTTTGGTATGTTATCTTATATTTGATCAATTTTCCAACAACCCTTTCATTATTCGACTAGAAATTGTTTCCTTCTCACCATTAACAAAACTTGACGCACAGCATTGTGAATAACAACATAGTTTTTGACTACTAGATTAAAATCAGCTTTTCTTACATGAACATACTGAAAATGGAACAAACAAACACACAAAACACTTGGTTTGTCCATACCTTACGAGATAAGTCTACTACCAAAATTATTCATAGTGGTGCAAGCCGCTAGTTAAGAAGTGAGATTACCTTCAATCACCTGAAAACTCAAAGCAAATCCTTTCATTATTTAGTTGTTTAACCATTAGCAAAAGTTAACAAAAGCAATGCAAAGTGAATACAAAGTACTTTCCAAAAAGCTAGATTAAACCCCCAATAAAAGACCAGGGCTAATTCATATTGCAGTAGCAGAATATGAGAATTAGCTTTTTCTTAGACGAATAAATCCAAACTGAAACCACGTGAAAGAGCCACCTAAAGAGTAAGTCTACTACTAAATTTATTCAAAGTGAATACCTTTCAATCATCTGCAAACGCAGAGCAATGCCTCTCTCTTCCCGCAAGGTTTTAACAAATACTTTCCCAGTCCTGTCCCGAATGATCCATTCACCGTCATCCACTTCCATTGAATAGCCTCTCTTTTTCATCCGACTAAAACTCAATATGTTTTTGTTGATCCAAGGAACGAAAAGCACATCCTTGATAGTCATCCTCACTCCCTCCATCATGAACTTGACATCTCCTATCCCTTCTACCATGACAACATTCCCGTTGGGTAATTGAACACCAGCTTTGTATGTTCTGTCCAAAGATGTGAAAAACTTCTCATACGGACTCATGTGATTCTCAGAGGTGGTGTATAGCATCCACATATCCTCATCATATGTAAAATCATCTTTGACTTCTCTCTTCCGATCTATTGGTTGCAGATTCCTAGTATTGCAGCAATCTCTAGCAAAATGCCCTCTTTCTCCACATTGAAAGCATTGGCCTCTGCCTCCACCCAAGTACACTACCCTAGGGTTGTAATAACAGTCTTCTTGGTTATGATTGTACGTCTCGCACGCACTACACCACATCCGCTCAGACCAGGCTCTTCTAAGGATCATTATGAACTTCATCAACTCCTGAGGCATAGTTTTAGGATCTGATCCAAACATTTCAAAAGCCTTAAGAAGATCGCGATGAGTCAGTTCAGGCAAAGTCATGAATTCCTTCAACACAGGAACAGAATCATCATACGACCGTGGCAGAGAAGTCAACAGCTTCGCGATAACCTTATCATCCGATATTGGATTTCCCAAAACAAATAACTCTTCAATGATTTTCTCAAGTCTCTTCAAGTACAATTTCATTCGTTCTCCTTCGTACATCATAAGGTTTTCGAATTGTTTCTCTAATCTACGTAGCTTAGCTTCTTTGGTATCGTTACCTTTTTTGAGCAAATCCCAAAGTTCCTTGGCTGAAGCAATCGAGATTGTTTTCCTGAAAACCGAATCTGGGAGAGAAGATTGCATTATCTTGAGCGCTTTGTTGTCTTTAACCACAAGATTTCTCCATTGTGCTAGATCTACGGCTTTGATAGTTGCCGCTAACTCTGGATTCGTCGTTGGATTTGGCGAGACTCCGTTTTGAACAACATCCCAAACTCCATTTTCCACGAGTCTAGTTTTCACCATTGGAGACCAATCTTCGTAGTCAAAGTCATCGGAAACACCGTCTGGTAGACTCGCCGCCATTGCCGCAAATGTTGTCAAATCTTTTTCTCTAAAAATTCTCTTGGATCAAGCAAAGCGATTAAACTAATCCTTCACCCCAACACTTTCTATTTATCTTAACCGTAAACCCTAGAGTTCAATTGCAAATGCACCAAATTGAGTTGTGGCTCCGTTTGGTTTTATTCTTGGTTCGGTTTAGCGCAATTGGAGAAATATATATAAACCGGCTCACTTTAGATAATCAGATGAACGTTAAGTTCCATATTTGCTAATTTGGTCAATCATAGCTTTCGAATCGGGTTAGTTATTGTTGTTACTTGTTAGCGTTGTATCTGGTCCAATTTAAGTGGGTTGATCCTGTTAAGGGAATAAAGTATACTTAACATAGAAGTCTGTTTTAGTATTTGCAATTTTTGCCCCTTGTAATGATGAAAAACGTGATAAACTACCAAATCCATTTCATTGATATGCATGCATAAATTTATGTCACAATGGTACTACGGTCAAAAATGCCCTTGCCCTACCATGTCTATCTCCTTTCTATTTCGCTAAATTATCTCAAGCTTGGTCCTGTAATCATATATTTGATAAATTTACTAAAAACCCTTCCAATTCGTCTCCTTTTCACCATTAATAAAACTTGACAAAAGCACTGCATTGTTAATAACAACATAGTTTTTTACTACTAGAGTAAAACCAACCAGACTAATTCATATTACAATAGCAGAATATGAATCAGCTTTTCTTAGATGAACAAACTTAGAGAAAATGGAACAAACAAACAAATGAAACACTTGATTTGTCCACACCTTACTAATTAAGTCTACTACCAATTTATTCATAGTGGCAAAGCAGCTCGTTAAGTAGAAGTGAAATTACCTTCAATCACCTGATAACGCAGAACAAAACCTCCCTCTTCCTTCACGGCTTCCCCAAATACTTTCTCAGTTCTCTGACCCTTAAGAATGCATTTGTCTCTATTCATTATCATTATGTAGCCTAAGTGTCCTAGCTGACCAAGACTCAACACGTTTCTGTCGAGATCCGGAACAAAAAGCACATTCTTGATCGTCTTCCTCTTCCCTTCTTTGGTCATGACTTTGACATCTCCTCTACCTTTTAACATGATAATTGATCCGTTGATCAATTTCACCGGAGCCCTGTGTCTTCTGTCTAGAGTGGTGAAAAATTTCAGATATGGAGACATGTGATTCGTGGTACCGCTGGATAATAGCCACATATCCTCATAAAATGTCACAGGACCAAGAGCGAGAGATAACATTTCATACACAGGTAATTCATTACTGCTTTGACTCTCTCTCTTTTCTGATTCATATCTGTTAAAAAAACTCAGCAAGACTCTTAAGAGACACCTTCTTCAGATCTACTTGTTCCTCTAACAGCGTAGCTAAATCTTCATGCGACTCTGAGAGCGAGCCTAACACCTTTGTGACAACCTCATAATCAGATTTCCCATTTTTCAAACGACGCAACTGTTCAGCGATTTTTCTGACTTTATCTAAGTATGAATTTGTCTGTTCTGCTTCATCCATACTAAGTTCTTCGAATTGCTTCTCTAACCTACGTAGCTTAGCTTGTTCATTGTTACCTTTTTCGAGCAAATCCCAAACATCTTTAGCCGAAGAAGCATAGAGAGTCTTCCTTAAAGCTGAATCAGTGAGAGAAGACTGCAAATTCTGGAGCGCTTTCATGTCTTTCACCGCGAGATCTCTCCATTTTGAAAGCTCTTCGGGTTGAATCTTCGCTGCTAACTCTGGAACCTTCGATGGATCTGGCGGGACTCCGTTCTCGACAACATCCCAAAGTCCTTTCTCCGTTAGTGTAGTTTTCGCGATTCGAGCCCAAATTTCGTAGTTCAGGTCATCGGAAACATCGACTTGTTGTTTATTCGCCGCCGCCATAGCTCTAAATGTTGGGATATCTTGAAGAAAGCGAATGAATAAACTATTCACTCATCTGAACGCTTTCTATTTATATATACAGTGACATTAAAGTATTAAACCAAACAAGCCCTAGTGCTTGGAAGATCACTAAAATGAGTCTGTCAGGTGTAAATATTTTGGTTATTGGTTCGGTTTACCGCAATTGGAAGATATACTTTGAACCCAAATTATTTCGGTTAATTATTCGGCCCGGTTCTAAATACGTCCTAATTCTTAAAATCATTTTGTCTTTCCTAAAATTATACGCACATGATACACCTTTCGAATAGGGGAATGAGTTATTTGTTCTATAAAACCTAATTTGGTTAAGTCTGGTTCAAGTATTCAGGTTATATGGGCTGATCCGGTTAAGTGATTAACCCCACACTGACACGGCCACAGCACACGATAGCTTTAATGGATGTTGTCACCTTTTCACCACAAGCAAAACTTGACAAAAGCATAGCATACTAAACGCATAGAGAACAACCAAAATAGTTTTTCAAAACTAGATTAATACCAAGCCGTCCTAGGTTAAAAGACCACAATACTAATTCATACTAGAGTAGCAGAATATGAATTAGACTAGCAAACTGAAAACAGAATAAAACCAAACTAAAAAGACATACGTCCACCTTACGAGTTAAAGTCTACCACCAAAGAGAAAGGCAGAGCTGATTAAGAGGTGGCATTACCTTCAATCACCTGCAAACGCAGAGATAATCCTCTCTTATCCCACAAAGTATCCCCAAATTCTTTCCCAGTCCGATCATGAACAATGCATTCGCCTCGTGCTCCATTTATGAATGAACAGCCTCTTGATTTCATCTGCTGAACACTCAACACGTTTCTATTGAGCCCAGGAACAAAAATCACATTGTTGATCGTCTTCTGTTTCCCTTCCTTCATCTTGATCTTCACATCTCCTATTCCTTCTACCATGATAATTGTTCCGTCAACCAAACCAACCTTAGCTTTGTATGTTCTGTCTAGAGTGGTGAAAAGCTTCTCATATGGAGTCATGTGATTCGTGGCATGGCCGTATATCATCCACATATTCTCATCATATGTGAATTCATTCAAATTCAACGCTGCTAACAGTAGAAAATCAACTTCGATTTCTTTTTCCTCAACTATCTCAATCTGATCTTCTGTCACCGCTGGTTGCTGAATCTTTTTGTTGCAATCTTTGGCTTTATGTCCTCGTTCTCCACATTGAAAGCATTTGCCTTTTTTCGGCTTAGATTGCCTGGCTCCACTTGACTTCCCTGCCTTAGGGATTGAAGAAGAACAATCTTCTTGTTTGTGATTGTTCTTGTTGCACAACACACAAGACTCCTCCTCAGCCATCGATCTAAGCCTATTAGCCTTCAACATTAGATGGATAGATTCTTCTGTTATCGAATCATACACATAAAACAACTCGACAAAACTCTTAAGACTCATATTCTTCAGATCCACGAGATCCCCCAACACTGGAGCTACATCATCATATGATCCTGAGAGCGTGGCTAACACCTTTTCGATAACTTGATAATCGGATTTTGCAATTTTGAAACGGCGCAACTGTTCAACGATTTCGATAACCCTATCTATGTAGGGATTGATCGGTTCTCCTTCATTCATACTAAGTTCTTCGAATTGCTTCTCTAACCTACGTAGTTTCGCTTGTTCATTGTTACCTTTTTCGAGAGAATCCCAAAGGTCCTTGGCCGAAGAAGCGGAGAGAGTCTTCCTGAAAGCAGAATCCGTGAGAGAAGATTGCAAAATTTGGAGCGCTTTCATGTCTTTCTCCGCGAGATCTCTCCATTTCGAAAACTCTTCGGCTTGAATCGTCGCTGCTAACTCTGGAACCTTCGATGGATCCGGTGGGACTCCGTTCTCGACAACATCCCAAAGTCCTTTCTCCGTTAGTGTAGTTTTCGCGATTGGAGCCCAGATTTCATAGTTCAGGTCATCGGAAACAACGGCGTCGTGTATATTCGCCGCCGCCATAGCCCTAACTGTCAGTGTTTCTTTTAAACCTTTTTCTGTATATTCTCCTGGAGAGAGGCGAAATGCGAATAAACTATTCTCACATCAGTGACACTTTCTATTTATTTAGTCTCAGTAAACCAAATTATAAACCCTAATTACGTTTTGAAATCACCAAATCAGTAATGGCTCGGTTTCCGAATCGGTTCTAGTTCGGATATAACTGGAATAAGTTCTTTTGTTAGTGGTTCTATCTGGTTCAATTTAAGTGGGTTGATCCGGTTCAGTGATCTGACCCTATTAGAACTAATCACGCTACGAAAAGATGAACCGATGCATCTGAATATAATTTTTAGTTATCGTTGAGTTTTCATCCGAACATACAGTGATCTAAATTACTAGAGAATACCCACTTTATAAAATGAAAAATGTGATATTCGAAAAATATAAAAAAATGTGATAAGAAAAAATAGCAAGTTCATTTCATTGTCAAAGAAAAGGGTCGTGAACTCGTGATTGTGCTTGTTACACACGCCACACGACTTTTCAGACATTGATTTTAAAGCATATTATATAAGCCTTCAACATTTGATTTAAAAGCCTATCGGTTATCTAGAATATTGGAGTTATACCACTTTATGAAAATGAACATACGTGATTCAAATAATATTCAAAAAGTGATAACAAGTTCATATCATTATCCAACAATAATGAATACTTTCAAGTTTGTATCAAAATGTATATTTGCTAAAATCTATCCTTCCATGTTTGTCTCCTTTCTATGTGGATAACTTTCTCACGTTTGGTCTGCTATATCATATACATTTGATCAATTTTCTAACAAGTATAAAACCCTTTCATTATTCCACTAGAATTTGTCTCCTTCTCACCATTAACAAAACTTGACAATAGTACTTGCACAGTGATGACAAAAATAGTTTTTGAAAAACTAGATTAAAACCAAGCCTTCCTAGGTTAAAGACTAATTCATACTGCAGTAGCAGAATATGTATTAGCTCGAACAAACTGAAAACGGAATAAAACCAAACTAAAAAAGACCACATAGAAGACTGATATGTCCACCTGACGAGTTAAGCCTACTACCAATTGTAGCCATCATGAAAAGTAGCTACTTAATATGTGAGTTTACCTTCAATCACCTTCAAACGCAAAGCCATCTCTGTTTCATCCGTCATCCACATAGCATCCCCCAATTTATTCTCACCCCGATCGCAGACAATGCATTCGCCTTGCATTCCCGTTGAGATTGAGTAGCGTTTTGATACCATCTTACCAAAACTCAACACGTTTCTGTTGAGCCCGGGAACAAAAATCACATTCCTGATCGTCTTCTTCTTCCCTTCCTTCATCCTGATCTTAACATCTCCTTTTCCTTCAACCAAAAGAACTGTTCCATCGACCGTTCCAACCGTAGCTTTGAATGTCCTGTCTAGAGTGGTGAAATACTTCACATATGGAGTCATGTTAATCGGGGCCATCTTGTGTATTATCCAAATATCATCATCATATGTTTTTGCCCCTAAATTTGGTACCGTTTCCAGACGATAATCAACTACGATTTCATCTTCTTTCTCCTCCTTATCTGTATGAATCCTAAATTTGCAGTCTTCTTGGTTGTGATTGTTCTTGTAGCACAAGCCACACCACTTCTCAGACTTTGATTTAAGCCTCAAATCCTTCAATAGTCCAAAGATAGCTTCCTCTGTCGATGATTCATGTACACGATAGTAAAAATACTCAACAAGACTCTTACTAGTCATCTTATGAACATCAATGAGTTCCTCCAACATTGAATCTAGACCATCGAATGACCCAGAGAGTGTCGTGAACACATTCTTGCAAATCTCGTAATCAGATTTCTCAAGTTTCGCACGGCCCAATCGTTCAAGGATTTCCAAAGCCTTATCCAAGTAGGAACTGCCAGATTCTTTGTCAACCATTTTGAGATCTTCTAATTGCTTCTCTAATCGACGTATCGTTACTTGTTCTAATCTACGTATCGTTGCTTGTTCGTTACCTTTTCGAAGCAAATCCCAAACATCTTTAGCCGAAGAAGCAGAGAGAGTCTTCCTGAAAACAGAATCCGTGAGAGAAGATTGCAAGATCTGAAGCGCTTTAGCGTCTTTCACCACGAAATCTCTCCATTTCGAAAGCTCTTCGGGTTGAATCGTCGCCGCTAACTCTGGATTCTTCGATGGATCCTGCGGGACTCCGTTCACGACAACATCCCAAAGTCCTTGCTCGATTAGTGTAGATTTCGTGATCGGAGCCCAGATTTCATAGTCAAATTGATCGGAAACAACGCCGTCGCGTATATTCGCCGTCGCCATAACCGTAACTGTCAGAGATTCTTTAAACTTTCTTTTTTCTCTTTCTCCTGGAGAAAGCGATCACTAACCCAAATACTTTCTGTTTATATAGTTACATTAATTAAACCCTAAATTGGAAATCACCAAATCAGCGGTTCAGGGACTGATAAATTTTATTTTAGGCTTGGTTTTGCTTCTTCTACATTTGATTCGGTTTAATGTAATTGGGGAATAACCGAATATACTATTGTTGGTTAAGGCTTCTAATATTTCGTAAGTATTTCTTATGATTTCTATTAAGTGACTTGTGATTTTATGTCTTGATATAAGATATATTAATTTACTTTAGATGGCAAAGTATATATTTTTACTAAAAAATGTTTTGGAGGGAAATTCAATTTTATTTCAGTATATAAATATTTTAAAGGCTAAACTTGTAAATTTTCTCTTTTTTTGGACATCCTTAACTCTCTTAAAGGAATTGTGAAAGGAACCCCACTTACACAAAATTAAAGCCCAACTAACCCAAATATCAATTACAGCGAAAGAACAATATGGGTCAAGAACGGATACAAAGGCTAACCATGTAAATTATTTTGCATGAATTTTAGATTTTGTGTCATACAGTATCTATATTTATTGCGTTGTTATTTATTTCCGTTTTTAGTTTATTTAGTAAATATATATTTCTTAATTTTGATATTATTTTCCCGATCTCCAATATTTATTTTCCACTGTTCACAGATTTCTTTCTAGTATAAATGATTTTCGTCATTATTGTGTATGTGACCTAGCTAAATTGCCTATATATATGGTTTTTACTTTGAAAATCTTTATTTCAGTTTGTATATTCATCAAAGATGACTTACAAAGCCACCATTCTTGCTATCTTCATGATTATCCTTGTTCTAGGTTTGCTTTACTTTTAAGTTTTTACCATTCTCTTAACATCATATTATAATAAGTTTATATTAAAGGGATGATAAATTAACATTCGTAAGCTTTTCAAATATTTATTAGGGATTGGAACGAAGGAGACGCGAGGACAAGAAACGTGCCATGATCTTATAATGAAAAGAGATTGTGACGAAGCTACGTGTGTCAATATGTGTCAGCAAAAATGGAAGGGAAGTGGTGGCTCGTGCTTTCAAAACTTTAATGTAATGAGTTGCATTTGCAATTTTCCATGCCAAGTTTAAAATGTTCTTTCTTAGTTTTATAGACTATAGTATAACCTATAATCTATCAATAGCAATCCCAAAAATGTTTCTCTCTACGAAGATAAACACCATTTATGTTAAAGTTTATTGATGTTAGAAATTTGTAGCGTTGCGATGGGTTTAATTTGATTGTGTCGGTTAGATTATTCATTTACCCAACACGTTAGCTCTTTTATCTTGTGTTGGAACGATTTAATTAATCCGCCACAAAAAAAATCTCTAAATCGACTGTCCTAAACTACTAATCATTTGACACATTGATTTTAACATGTCTGTCTCCTTTTCACCATGAACAAAACTTGACAAAAGCAATAAATAACGAATAACAAGCCGTCCTAGCCTCCTAGGTTAAAAGACCACTGCTTAATTTAATGCAGTATATATGCAGAACATGGGTTAAACGAACAAACTGAAAACAGAATGAAACCAAACTACAATCACCTACCAAAGTAACAGGCAGAGCTAATTAAGAGGTGAGATCTCTAATAATTAAGAGGTTATATTAATTTTAAGATTTAAGTATGGAAATACAAATATTCCGGATATCAAAATCCAATTTCGTGTATATAGCAGAATCCTATATTTTCTGATTTGATGTATACCCAATTGTCATGTCTACACATTAAAACAGAAGATATCTTATAAAAAGATTCCTAAATAGTTAATAGAATTACCTAAATAAAAATTAGAAGAAAGTACGAAGCCGTAAAAAACAATATTGTATATTGTGTTTTCACAAAAGGAATATTCGACACTACCAAAAAAACAAAAGGAATTTCGATAATGGTTGAGTAGTGGAGTTCATTATTGGTTTCTTACCAAAAACTTCTAATCTCAAAATCTCTATATATATTTAACACAAGATTTTTTATAGGTTTATCCTTATCAAATATATATGAAAATAAAATAGATTCTATAGCTTGGGTTCATATTCTAAATTCTTGCAAACACACATTGTTCGAGAAAAAAATATAGTTATTCCTTTTGACTTGAGTTCACATTGTTTAAAAGACTTGTAACCGTTCCAATATATAGACTCTTGAATTTGTTTCATTATCTATAGACTCTTGAAGATATTTTATCCACTTAACTATCTTTTTATAAGAATCTTCTAAAACTTTAAAGATGATTCTTTAAAAGATTTCTAGTAAATACTAATCTGACAATCTCTATAAATACACACATTCTTTTGAAATATCTATTAAGGAAACATAAAAATTTCTGACCAACGGTGATTACCAAATTAGCCAACCAAATTTCAATTTTGAAAATAAAAATAAATACAAATTGTTTTGTCAATATGATACATTCACAATAACTTTTTATTAACTAATACCATTACTTAAAAAATAAGATTACTCCGTGTTGTAGCATGAGTTAGTACCTAATATTCATGTACAATTGTTTTGACTAAAAAAACGTTTTGGAGGGAATTTGTTTTCCAACTTTCTTTCTCTACAATTATATTTTAAAAGCTAAAAATGTAAAATGCAGAAATTTCAGATTTTTTCTACATACAGTATCTATATATATCTTTGAGAATGTATTTTGTATAGTCAACATATACCAAATGTAAAACAATTTGTTTTCATTTTTAATTCATTTGTAAATATATTTCTTAGTTATTATGTTATCATTTCCCCGTTTCTAGTAATCTATTCAACTGTTAACTGATTTCTTTCTAGTATAAATGATTTTCTCCTTTCACTGTGTATGCATCAAATTGCTGATATATATGGTTTTTACATACACACTACCATTACATACATTTTCTTTTACTTTGAAATCTTCAATCTTCATTTCAGTTTGTATATATCATCAAAGATGACCCAAAAAGCCACCATTCTTGCCATCTTCATGGTTGTCCTTGTTCTAGGTTTGCTTTACTTTTTAAGTTTTACCATTCTCATACCATATAATATAAATTTATATTGAAGGGAAGATAAATTAACATTCATAAACATGTCAAATATTTTTTTAGGTCTGGAAACGAAAGAGACGCAAGGACAAGAAATGTGTCATGATCTTATTAAAAAAACAGATTGCGATGATGCTACTTGTGTCACTCTGTGTAAGCAAAAATGGAACGGAAATGGTGGTGGCTCGTGCTTCCAAATCGTAAATTTAAAGAGTTGCCTTTGCGCTTTTCCATGCCAAGTTTGAAATCTTCTCTTTTAGTTATAAACTATAATCTCTATCGATAACAATCCCAAAAATGTTTCCCTCTACAAAGATCAACACAGTTTATATAAAAGATTATTGATGTTATAACTTTGTAGCGTTTTTATAATAGTTGGGATTTGACGTTAATTTGATGGTGTCGGTTAGATTATTCCATTTACCCAACACGATAGCTCTTTTCTCTAGTGTTTGAACGATTTAATCTGCCACAGCCCACAAGTAAAATACCTAAATCGACTATACTAAACTAATAATCATTTGACACACTGGTTTAAACATATCCGTCTACTTTTCACCATTAACAAAACTTGACACAAGCATTGCATAGTGAAGAACGAAATAGTACTTAGAAAACTTGATGAATACGTAACAAGCCGTCCAAGGTTAAAAGAACACAAGATTAATTCATACTACTGCATTAGCAGAATATCAACTAGACCAACAAATTGAAAACTCAATAAAACCAAACTAAGAACCAACATAGAGACATAAAAGTCCCACCTTACGATTTAAAGTCTTGTACCAAAGTTCAAGGCAGAGCTAATTAAGAGTTGAGGTTACCTTCAATCACCTCCAAACGCAAAAACAGTGCTCTAGATCTCTCATCTCTCATAGTTTCTCCAAATTCTTGCCCAGTCCGATCGTAAACAATTAATTCGCCTCGTGCTCCAACTATGAATGAGCAGCCTCTTTCTCTCATCTGAGGCACACTCAACAAGTTTCTATTGAGCTCAGGAACAAAAATCACATTATTGATCGTCTTCTTCTTCCCTTCCTTCATCTTGATCTTCACATCTCCTCTTCCTCCAACCATAAGAACTTTTCCATCGTCCGTTCCAATATCAGCTTTGAATGTTCTGTCTAGAGTTGTGAAATACTTCTCATTTGGTGTCATGTGATTCGGGACCTCCCAGTTTACCATCCAAACATTCTCATCAATTATTACATATCTCTGAATCCTTCTGTTGCACTCTTCTAAATTGTGATCAATCTTGTAGCACACGTCACACCACTTCTTAGACTTTGATTTAAGCCTCAAATTCTTCAACAGTCGAAGAAAAACTTCCTCATTCACTGATTCAAAATCATATCCATTAAGAAAGAAATACTGACAAAGACTCGCAGAAGTCATCCCATGCACATTCATGAGCTCCTCCATCATTGAATGTATATCACCATACGAATCAGACATCGAAGCAAACACCTTCTTACAAATCTCGTATTCGGATTTCTCAACTTTCAAAACACGCAACTTACCAACTATTTCCGTAATCCTATCTATGTATGAATCTAGAGATTCATTTTCTTCTCTTTTGATTTCTTCGAATTGCTTCTCTAACCTACGTAGCTTCGCTTGTTCATTGTTACCTTTTTCGAGCGAATCCCAAAGGTCCTTAGCCGAAGAAGCCGAGAGAGTCTTCCTGAAAGCAGAATCTGTGAGAGAAGAAGATTGCAAGATCTGGAGAGCTTTCATGTCTTTTACAGCGAGATCTCTCCATCTTGAAAGTTCTTCGGGTTGAATCTTCGTTGCTAACTCTGGAATCTTCGATGGATCCGGCGGGACTCCGTTCTCGACAACATCCCAGAGTTCTTTCTCCGTTAGTGTAGCTTTCGTGACGGACGACCAGATTTCGTAGTCAAAGTCATCGGAGAAAGCGTCGTGTTGTTTATTCGCCGCCGCCATAGCCGTAACCGTCGGAGATTCTAAAAACTATCTTTTCTCTATATTCTCTCGGAGAAAGTGAACAGGTTTATTCGTTTCGCTGACCCGAACATTTTCTATTTATATAGTCTCATTAACCTTAACCTTAAACCCTAAATTAGTAATTTACAATTTGAAATCACAATGTGATCGGTTTAGGGGTAAACCATTTGATTTTAGACTCGGTTTTGGATCTATCTTTGGTCCGGTTTCATGCAATTAAAGAATGTGTGTTTAATTAAGGGAGATCGAATCCGGTTTGGCAATTCGATATGCATAGTCAAACCAAAAGGAAATAATTGAAAACGGCTCAGCTTCTGTTTTTACGTCAAATAATATGCGTTTTTTTTTTTTTTTACAAATTGCCTTTTAATATAGTTAAATTGCCTTTAATATATAGCTAATTAAAT
>Ga0041059_1000566_pt1 | contig 28494 bp, 24 predicted proteins | sample AraColnosormetaG_FD_56232 | JGI IMG/M metagenome (GOLD analysis project Ga0041059, IMG submission 56232) | Arabidopsis roots microbial communities from North Carolina, USA - Col MF nosort | ecosystem: Host-associated > Plants > Roots > Unclassified | place: USA: North Carolina | collected... | reverse complement strand
TCTTATCCCTACTCATATTCGATGGACCTAGCCATCATGTCTAATTGTGTATTATGTTTTTCTTTTCACTGATTTTTTTTTTCTTTAAAACTTCACTAAACTACCCATCTAAGCGTCATTGGCGTACTTGTAAAATGTGTTATTCTGGTGTCACCAAATTTGGATATGCGTGGTGTTGTGTTTAGCAAGGAGCTCTATAACACTCATCAAATGATAATATGACCCTTTTTTGGTATGAAGAAATCTACTTGGCCTAAAGCTACAGTATCGAATTGTTACTTGAGAATAGATTTGTGAAAAGGTACAGTATCGAATTGTTTATTTTGAGATTACCGGAGTACTACACACCATTTGCAATAGAAAAAGAAATAATGTGGGTCTAAGCGGAATTAAGCGAAAGAATTGGCCCCTCCTATGGGCGCTCTCGGTTTTGAATATATATTTTTGTGTGTCATATTTTATAACACCTTGTAAAGAATTTGGGATTGTGTTTAAAGAATGTTATCATTTTACTTTTTGGGGTCGAATATTTCGGATATCGTTAGTTAGTGTAGCTCTAGTCTATATAAATCAGCACCGACAAATATATTTTTTATGTGGTGTAAAATTCAACCATGACGGCCCCTTAGAGCGTAAACGGGCCAAGACCTAATCTACAAAGACTTTTCAGTTATATATAACTTTGTTTCGTTTAGTTTGACTGTTTGAGGAAGAAATGGTAATGTTATTGAATCTTTTGTTTTGGTCATTTGGTGTTGTAATATGTTACATAATTCGAAATGATGGTTTATCGTTAACACGGACTTTAAATATCATTAACATGCGTGTATTTGAGATTACAACGAATTGATTCAACATTTCAACTTTTAACATGTTGGAGTTAATTATTCAAAAAGTTAATACCTTGTCAAGATATCTAAACGTTTTCAAATTTCATGCTATTGATATTAGTTAGGGTCATAAGACCTCTTTAGAGTCTTCATATATTGTTTTAGTAACCCCATTAAACCTTCTGCTTCACCAAGAGCCTTTCTTTCCAATTTAGGTACATTTTCTTTTAAGTATGAGAATTTGGTAAACTTAAACTCCAAACTAAACAAGCCAAAAGAGACCAAACATTACAATGAACCCTAAACAAAAATTATAAAAATGTTAAAGTGTAATACGCAATTTGCAAATTCAGCAACTATCACCTTTACTTTGTTCACTTTGTTGTATAAATGATTTTTGTTCTCACTCCCTGAACCACGCGCTAACGGTGGCGCGTGTTCTTAACACACTTTTTAGTTTCCAGAATCGATGGAGACTTTAATTAACATTTTGCCCTTAAGCAAACAATAAACAATAATAAAAAAATAAAATTAATTTCCCTCTCTCTCTCAATCTTTGTGCTTTCTCGTTCTCCAACCACCGGAAAGAGAGAGAGAGAGAGATCTTTGTGTGCTTCTTCTACTTCTTCTTCTTCTCTCTATCGCTCCGCCGCGCCACATTCACTGAGATGCGGCGGTGTAAAAACAACACTGACAAATTCTCTGTGATAACGATGAGGCTTCTAACGCTTCTTCTGATCTGTACTTTCTTCTTCTTCTTCTCCTTTGCTTATTCCGCCGAGTCAGATAACGAGACTGACTCAGTTGTTACACGTGAGATCAATGGAACCGTCGTTGAGTCCAATGCCACGAGTGCGAAACCTAGGGAAGATAGTTTCGCTGATATGATCGATCGAGCACTTGAGAAAGAGTTTCCTGATAATGACCAGAACGAAGGTTCCTCCTCTCTCACTAGATAGATCTTCATTTCTTCTATTTGTTACCTGAGCTAGGGTTTCTCTAGGGATTTCAATTTTGTTATTATTGATCCTTCTTCTCTAGGGATTTATCATTGATTAGCTGAGTGGTTTAGACTCTCTCTTTGTGCCCACATTATAGCAATTAATGCTTTTGTGTTGTTTCGATTTTGCAGTTCCTGATCCAGGAAGCTTCAATAATAGTGTTGCTGATCAGCAGGTTGGTTGTTGCAAGTTTAGATCTTTTTTTAACTACTCTATGTTTTCTTTCTTTTTAATTAAAGGCATGTGTTGTGCTCATTAGGCGGTTCTAGAGACTGTTGCACGAGTTAAGCCAAAGAAAAATGAAACCAAGACCAAGGAGGAGAAGTGAGTTTTTCTGATGCTTATTTTGCCCTGTTTGGCTGTTTTTTTACTTTTGTTTCACTGGTTAAAGCAAACTATAACATATGAGTGATTTTGTTCTAGATCCTTCTTTAATTTGGATAACGAGAATGGCGTAGAGGATACTCCAAGACTGATAGATAGGAAGGTAAGCTTCGATCGTCCTAAATTATTTGTACTATATATTGCTGAAGAATGTATAATCTGTTATGTACCCATATGTAAAGGCATTCTCGTGATGTGAATTTGCTGCGATTTTGATCCAGGACAACGTTTTTATAATGTCCAATCCAAAATCCAAGTACCCTGTACTGCAGCTAGATTTAAGGTGAGTATAGCATTCGTAAGAGAAGTTCTTCGTTCGATTATATTTTGGAAGTATCTAACTTACTTTTTTTTGTTGGGGGCATCTCTCTTAAATCGGTACATTTGTAGGCTGATATCAGATTTGGTCGTCGTCATTGTTTCTGCTACTTGTGGTGGAATTGCCTTTGCTTGTGCGGGTCAACCGGTTAGCACACACTTCCTTTGCAAAGCTTGTGACTTCAATATTATTTTATTAGCATTGAGTATCCAGCTTTCCGGCATTGTAGAAATGATTTTGCTAGCTCTTACTAATCAAACCATGACAGCGTTATTTAATTTCTACACTACTTATGGCAGGTCATTACTGGGTATCTATTGGCTGGATCTATCATTGGACCGGGCGGGTTAAGCTTTGTTAGTGAAATGGTGCAGGTAGCTTACATCAGCTTTAGTACTTCAAAGTTCATCTTTTTTTTTTTCTTCATATACGTTTGTATGTTTTCATGACTACCAGATTGCCTGGGACAAGGGCTTGATTTATAATTTTTTTGTGTAGCACAGGTCGAAACAGTAGCTCAGTTTGGTGTTATCTTTCTCCTTTTTGCTTTAGGATTAGAATTTTCTGCAGCGAAGGTTTGCATGTTTTCACTCTCTTATATTTGTCTGGTTTCTTTGTCAATGCGATTGAAACTTTTGAGTCAGTTATTGTACTGCGTGGTTGCAGCTTCGTGTGGTTCGTGCAGTAGCTATTCCAGGAGGTCTTCTTCAGATATTTTTGTTCATGTGCTTGAGTGGAATAACAGCCTCGGTATGTTCTAAAAGTGTAGCAATCGAGTTAAGAATGAGTTATTAGGCATTTGTGGTATGACATGTATGTAGAGTGCATTAGGTTGACTTAGCTGTTTCTTCATTGCAGTTATGTGGCGGTAAACTAACAGAAGGAATATTCGTAGGCGCATTTCTATCGATGTCATCAACAGCAGTGGTATATTCTAATTTCCTATGTGTACTTCAATTAATATTTTGATCTTGTTCTACACTGTTTGAATATTTCCCTACTCTCACTTATTTTCTCTTTTCTTTACTGTGCCAGTTATATTTTCCTAAAGTATTCTTTAGACTTGATTGTCATATGTTATCCTTACCTCCCCATGATTCTTGTACCAGGTTTTGAAATTTTTAATGGAAAGAAATAGCATAAGTGCTCTACATGGCCAGATAACTGTAGGAACTCTTATTCTTCAGGTATCTCTACCTGATAACTCTCAAAACTATAGCTTCTCTATTATCATTTTCACACGTTTTTTTGTTTTTCCTATTATTCTAAAACTGCATATCCTTTTGATCCGAAATATGATTCAAATCCAATTCCAATAGGTAGTATGTTGCATGCAGCAAGTACTTTTGTTAGAACTTTAATTTACTGTTTCATGAATCACCAGGATTGTGCTGTGGGCTTGCTGTTTGCTCTCCTGCCAGTTCTTGGTGGCACATCTGGTGTCCTTCAAGGAGTGTTGTCCATGGCGAAATCGTATGTATTTTTCTCTTCCACGAATTTCTATGAAACTATCGACAATACCCTGCTTCCATTGTTCACTTGTTACAATAAAACCTAGTTTTTGGTTACACTTTCTTTTTGACTGGGTTTTAATATCTTTCCAGGTTGGCTATTTTGATTGCGTTTTTGGGAGCTTTGTTTGTATTATCCCGTACCTGGGTACCTTGGTTTCTAAAACTTATGACAAGCCTTTCTTCTCAGGTATAGACACATTTCTTACCTGCTCCAGTTTTGGTCTTTAAATTGTTTATCAACTCAAGCGTTTTTCAATCTTTGACAGACTAATGAGCTCTATCAGTTGGCCGCTGTAGCATTTTGTTTACTTGTCGCTTGGGTTAGTCTGATCCCTTTGTTCTTCTTAGCTATTGGCTGTTTGCACATTTGTGACTCTCGAATTTTCATTTCTTAAATCCAGTATCGTTTTGGCTTCTTCAGTGTAGTGACAAGCTCGGTCTAAGTCTGGAGTTGGGTTCCTTTGCGGCAGGAGTGATGATCTCAACAACTGATCTCGCTCAGCATACTCTTGAACAGGCAAGAAGTCAAGTTTGACTGTTTCGAACTAGAGGGTCTCTACCCATATATTTTGGCCACTCTCTTATTTTGAAAGTGTCTTTCTTGCTTATATACTATCTTGGTTTCCTGATGAAATACGTTTCCTTTCTTTGGCACATTCTACCAAAGTTTTTCATATAAACCTGTTCTGATCGCTTCTGTTTCCTTGCAGGTGGAACCCATCCGCAATTTTTTTGCAGCACTGTTCCTTGCTAGTATCGGCATGTTGATACATATGCACTTCTTGTGGAACCATGTTGACATTCTGCTAGCAGCTGTGTTACTGGTGATAGTGATAAAGACGGTGGTAGTTGCTATCGTTGTTAAAGTCTTTGGATACAATAACAAAACTGCAGTACTTGTAAGAAGCGAACCCTTTTTTTTTTCCTTCTTTCTCATCATTCGAAAGAAGCCTTAAGGTTTTCTTGTCTGTAGGTTGGTATGTCCCTTGCACAGATTGGGGAATTTGCTTTTGTTCTGCTAAGTCGAGCATCTAATCTTCACCTAATTGAGGTAAGCTCTCTATGATTATTGATGCTTAGTTATATTATATGTTAGCATATATCTTTGAAACCGTGTGTGACCATAATAGATTTCTCATAATTTGCTTTTGGTGGAGCGATAAGTAACAATGAAGGGGTTTTGTGTTTATTTGCAGAGCAAATTGTACCTCCTGCTTCTGGGAACAACTGCTTTAAGCCTGGTATGGTCTATTTCCTCATCATATTTATAATAAGTTCATATTCAAAAACGAATAAACGAATATTGACACGGACGTTGCTTTATCAATGAATAACAGTAGAATTTACATACTCCAGTATCAATATTGTATAATTACTAAACAAATTAAATGATGTAACAGGTAACAACACCATTGCTATTCAAGTTGATACCAGCAGTTGTACATTTAGGAGTGCTCTTACGGTGGTTCTCTCCCGACAGCTCAACCGAGGTAAATACAAATCATCGTCGTGTGTGTCTCTCTCAATGACTTTGGCTCAAACTCAACTATGAACTATAATCTTCATCTGTACAGATTGGTTTCAAAGGAGAGTTGTATCACTCAGAGAGTGCAAAGCGTATATCACTGATGATCCAAGGTTCTCTTCACGACTCTTGAAGTGTTGATGGTATGTTCACAGCATAACACGCAACATGAAGCCACATTTGGTCTCAAGGTAGGCAAAGGCAATGAATGGGAGCTTCCGAATGTATAGATGCTTTGAGATATCAGAAGAGAACCCCCAGAGGAACCTGTATAAAATCTCTCTACACGAAGATAATTACAGAGACTTGTAACTTCACTTCAATTTTTTGTTTTGGGATTCTTTTTTGAGTAAAAAGGTAGGAAGAGGTTATATTTTAGTTTGTTTACTTTCTTCTCATGTGCTCTGAAACAAAATAAGAAACATCTCCAACGTATTGTAGTGATTACCAACCGATAAAAAGCTAAAGAATTTTTGAGTTAGTCGATTACAAAGTATAAACACAAATTTGAATTGATACACCAAAGATTTCTTTAACATTTCGTGGGAGGCCGAGTATTATTTGGCTTTAGCTTCGAACCAAGACTCTCTGGAGATAGAAGCTCTGGCTAAATACATGACGGACTGAGAGGACTACGGGGGCTATCTTAATTTCCTTTTATATGAATTTTTCTATGTTAATTTAACTTTTTAGATATTGATTTCCATTGTAATTAAAACGCTGTTTGTCCTAATTTTATTTTATATATATATTGTATAGGTTCCATTAACCCTACGATCAAAACAGTTTCATACAAACTCGCCTCATCTTGTTCTCTAAGATCAACGTGTCTGATCAAGCTTGATCTGCTTCTCTTTTTTTTTTGTTTTTGTAATTATTCTTGCTTGATTCGATCAACGTGTCTGAGCTTTGATTCAAGTGGGGGTTTGGAGGTATGTGAGCGTCAAATCTTCAAGTTTTAATTCTGGAATTAGGTTTCTCTTAGTGGGTTTTTTTTTTGTATCATCCGAGTGTTGTTGTTTGAATATAAATATAAATCCAACCACTAGAACATGTTTTACTTACTTTGGTTTTGTTTTACCTCCAGATATATACCGCCATCGCCATGGATAATCACTTGGAATTAGCGATAAAGGATGCAATCACCGCGGATGATCTTAAACGTGTGGATCAAGAAACTCAACACCCTTTGTTAGCTCAGGAGCTTGATCTTGATTCCTTGGAGAATCCTCCTCGGGCCACAACTCATACATATCGGTTATACTCCAAGGGTTTGGTGAGTGAAGAGCTTATTAAGGATGATACGATGCTGGTCGTTGGTCTAGGTTTGTCCCTCTGTGACTCGCACGATTACACGAAACAGGAGATTAATAAAGCTCTGAGAAACCAAAAGCTGGCGGCACACCCAGAAGCTGCGGAACTGGCTGCCATCATTCACGGCTTGAAATGGGCCTTGGAACTTGGTATCGAACGTATCCAATTCTTCTGTGACGACTCCAATATCTTGGCCTACGTATGTTTCTCTCTCTTTCTTCTTTTACCCTGAATCCAGTATCCTGTTTGTACACCTCTCATGTTGTTTTTACAGGTTACTCGTAAAGCTGCACCTAACGAGTCCATTGTAGCAAAACTTTTGGAGCATGTGTCTCTTCTTCAGACAAGATTCACGTCATGTCAGGCACTTGCAACTGTAAGCAGAGACGACATCGTTTCTGTCATTAAGCTAGCAAAAGATGCTATAGCTTCCCAAACTAGATGGTGTGAAGGCGACACCGAGTATGAGAGTTGTCCAGTCTGCTACGCTTACGTTTCACCTAATGATAAGTTTGAGGTGCAAGGCTGCTTCCACCGCATCTGCGTTACGTGCATGAGGAAGCCCTTCTCATCCGAACAAATACTACGAGGGAACACAGCAATCTGCCCTTACCCGGATTGCGAGAATGATCTTGTGCCAGAGGATTGTAGAGCTTTTGCTGATGCTGATGCTATTACTCTTATGATCCAGCGCAAGAAGGAGAAGGCTATCCCCGTTAAAGACAGAGTCTATTGTCCCAACCCATCTTGTTCTTTTCTGATGTCGGACCTCGACCTCATTAGGCACATAAGCAAAAATCCTCGGCACTCAGAAGAAGCACGGAAGTGCATGGAGTGCGGCTTGTCTTTCTGCAAAAAATGCCATGTTCCGTGGCACTACAAGAAGACATGCGATGAGTTCAAGAAGTCGGAGTCTTACCTGAAATCTGACGCGGCGATTTTGGAGTCTTTTGTGAAGACACAAGGATGGAAAAAGTGTTCCCAGTGTCAGAGCATCGTTCAACATGGTGGCGGCTGCCAACAAATGACTTGCAGGTATTGGACATTTGTTATTTATTGAGCCTACTTTTATATTATTTGACTTTAACTATCTGTCTTTTTGTTCCTGGCAGACATTGCAAACACGAGTTCTGTTACACATGTGGCGCTCCGTGTAAAAAGAAGAAACTGACATGTAAATGCTCGCGTTCAGGGAAATAAACATCCAAGGTTTCACTATACAGATCATTCCAAATAGTTTCTTATATAACTTGTTTTGATGGTGTTGAAGATATTAGTCTCTTCTCATGTTTTCTGAAACAACATTAGAGACATACCAACCGAGAAACGCTAAAACTATCTCTTATAAATAAAGAGTTTTTGAGTTAATCGATTACAAAGTACAAACACGAATTTAATAAAAGAATATTTGAATTGATAAACCAAATATGAGAGGAAGAATACAATGAATCAACGTGTGTGGTGGCTTTAACATTTCGTGGGAACCCGAGTTTTTATTGGCTTTAACTTCAAACCAAGACTCTCTGGTGATAGAAGCTCTGGCGAAATACATGACGGACTTAGTGGACTCCGGGGGCTATCGCTAACCCGACCAGGCCGATACAATCCAAACCCCATGAAAAAGAACTCCATTGGTATCAACATTGCATGTGGTTGCTCTTCTGTCACCATTGATCCACAAGCTTGCACCTGCAATTCTAAAAACATCAAAGCATGTTCCACGAATCTAAAAGCCTGAATCTTTAGTCTCGGAGAGAAGTTAAGAGCTACCAGAGCTGTTTTTACATTAAACCGCATACCTCAACCAAGGCGCTGTACTTTCTGTCCAATGCTGTCACCATGTGAAGAGTTTCAGAGTGGAAAGGAGATTGGTCGCCAACAAAGATGAGTGTACGGCATTTCAAACTCTTCAATCCATCAGTTAAGTCATGTCTCCTGTTAACTGCTTCTAGAAACCGCATAAGACTACTACCGTGTCTTTCACCTAGCAGCTGTATAAACATGTCGTATCAACAACGTAATCAAGGTGGTGAAAAGCAGTAAAATCATCTGGAAATAACTACTAGGTTTAGGCGTTTAGCACTCACTCTTCTGCATTCATGTACCACATCCCGCTCTGGAACTTCAGAGCTACCACGAGCTTCCTGTCGTAATTTAAGAACAAGATTAATCGGTAACTATTAAGTATATACGGATCTCATTCAGAAATCACAAGAAAGATTACCTTACTGAAGTACCTCTGAAGGAAAATATCTTTTAACAGTCCAGACATGCCATAGTAGTACAATAAGTTTGACACAACCTGCAGGAAGTTTTAACATCGGTTTATGCGAAAGAACCTTTTGTACAGTCATATGAACTACTATGGGAAGGTGAAAAAAAGAAACCTTGTAATAAAACCATTCAGACCATGAGGGTGCTTTGCATAGAGGCGATATAAGAATCAAACCCAAAACTCGTTCTTTATGTTTAATCTGCAACCTCAAAACAATCACTGATAAGTAATGAGTTACATTATTGTATAATGTTCTGAGAATGCAGCTACAAATAAATCCTCAAGAGGCCTCAATGAGTACATACAGCAAACAAGGAAAGGATGTAGGCACCAGCTGTGATTCCCATGCACATTACTGCCTCGAGGCTGCAAGAGACATAGATAGTTAGAGGATAATAGCGGAAATTACTCTTGTTATGATAGCCCAAATTTAGAGTGAGAGTTAGTCGAAACATGATTCAAGATTTACCTAAAGAAGTTCAATACTTCAAGAATCTGGTCCGCGAGGTCTTCAACAGAAGGTGACGGATCATTGGAACAAACTGGAGCAGCTCCAAACTGCAAAAACTCTTGTGGAAACGATGGAACCCAACACAACGTGAGCAAACAGCAAGGGAGATACAAAGAAAATAATGAATTGTTTCAAGACAATCAATTCTGCAAACCTCATGTCCTGGAGGACTAATATGGTAGATGCAGAAATTATGGAGCAGTAAGGACACTGCTTCAGGGCATAGAAACAATCCTTGGAAACAAGACATATCTAGCAGCCATAAAAACATACAAGAATCTAAAATCAGATTACCAAATGATGTTAAAATGAAAACAAATCATGTACCAAATGTATATTCGCCACTCTTACAGTTTAGTGCTACATCTGGATAAGTGATCAATGCTGGTTTCTCTTGATCTCCATATACTACAACTGAAACTGAACCATGGCAAGTTTTGACATGATGCTCCTGCAAGAGATAAGAAAATAAGCAAGAAACGAATCAGTCTACATCCAAATTAAGAGAAAAATATAAACAATACCACATGCTTCATTCTCATATCCTCACCATTAGTGTTCATCCAAAATCAACTCAACATTTTTAATTTGTGTTCTTTAAATCGGATACAGCTAAGAAAAGGAACATTCCAACTTTGTTCCAGACAACAAAAAATATTAAGGACCTCAAGAGATTCTCCCATGTGCAATGACTCAGAAAAATCAGTACGAAGAGATAACTTATGGCTAAAAAAAGTCAGACATTATATATCAATCATGGAGCCAATAAAAGATACCATTTTCAAGGGAATCTCTTGGACCTTTTAGGCAAGAAGAACAAAGAATCAAACTAAAAGAAACACCCAACTTGTAAATTTCAGATGACAAAGTGAAACAACTTTTCGGTATCAATGAAGTAGTATTAATCTCCCAACTAGTAAGTAAATTAAGCATACAAACTAAAATCAAGAACACAATAGACAAAATTGATTTCAATCACGAAACTGAAGCTAGATTTTAGAAATCAGGGAGCTAATTAGATGCTATTTCGGGAAAGTAATAACCCAGAAGGAAGAAAACGAAATGTGACTGTTCTTAGTGCCTAAGAGTGAAGACAAAAGGAGAAAAGGAAGAAAATTTGGTAGCTCAAAGCGTAAACAAACCTTGCCACCATTGCAGATCTCTTCAATGTCGAGTGAGACGGCGTTGTTTAAACCCACCATGACCCGAGAAACCCCCAAAGACTGCGCCTTTCTTGCTCTTTCTATCTTGAAACTGAAATTGAAAGAGATAGCAACAATAATAAAGTCTTAAGCTTTATTGTGGGTACTGCCTTAGATTGTACGCTTCAACGGCTCTTTTGGGTTTCACTTTGTCTTCTTCTTCGATGGAATGGACCACTACTACTTATCTCTCTCTCTCTCTCTGTCTCGATGTCTGAGTCTTATAAGCAAAGCCGCGTTGCGTTTAATTGTCCAGCGGTTAATCAAATCATTCCCACCGACGCCGATGAGTCTTCTTCAATTTGATTTGCACCGATCTTTAAACGGCGCCGTTTCTGTAATCATTTTCTCATTTTATTCATACTATAATTCATTTTATTTTATCTCTACTAATTTGGTAGCTGAAGTTTTGATTGGTCACTTGCGGATCTTCGTAGTTTTTATAAGTTACAGTATAACTTCTATAAATTAATACTTAATAAATTAATAATTTTTATAAATTAATATTTGGGACCAAACCAATATAAAAATTAACACAAATCGATAAATAATAAGATAATAATTTTTTTGAAAGTTCTATGTAAATATATGGTTCCATCAATATCATTAATTAATAATTACATAAATGTATCAATTATATATATATTTTATATGTAAGAAATTTCTTTGAAATATATTTCTAATATTTTTTTCCATAAATTTGTATTTATTTTTATTTAAAATTTAGTTTTAATATTATACTGTATCAAAAACATTTGATGTTGTTTTCTAAATATGATATGATTTTTACTTATTATTGATTTTAGAACAATATTTTCTATAATGAAAAAAAATTTATAGAAATTTTTTAAAAGTTATTAAATTAGGAAAATCTCTCTATAAAATAATGAATATTAATTTATCGATAAATTAAAACCTCTCTAAATTAATAAATTTTGCAGTCCCAATATTATTAATTTATAGAGATTTTACGGTATATTATATCGTTTTGTCAATTTTATGGCTAAGAAGAAACAAATTGTATTGTTTCCAAGTAAATTTTATGTTAGATTAATAACTTTTACCATTTTTATGCTTTTTGACGATTTTTATATTATATCATTAATAGTTAATCAAGAAAATTTTGATATCATACTAAAAAAAAATAGAACATACTGTTTTTTATTAGGATCAATCAATCACATTCTTTCTTTCATACAATTCTCTTGAACTTGAAATCTTTAACGATTTAATAGTTTCTCAATATATTTTTTCAAACAAAACAAAAATCTCATAAAAAAACTCAGTCCAACGAGGATGATGAATCATGATCCAAACTGAGTTTTCTTATGAGATTCATCATCTTCTAGAACCCACATTTTAATACTCATAAGAAACTCAGTCCGACGAGGTGATATTATTTTGGGACTCAGTTTTCTTTTTTTGAGTTTCTGAAAACAAAAATGTCATAAGAAAGTCAATCCAGCATTATAAATATTGTTCTAAGATCAGAGAGGAATAGATGAGAACCAAGATCCAAACTAGTTCTATTACAAAGAGCTAGGTGTCAACTTAAAAAGTCCTAATTAAAAGAATTGCATTAGCTTCACATCCTCTACATGATCCAGAAAGGTGTAAACATTACTCTCTTTAAATGCTTCCATTCCTTGCATTTCAACCTTTTTGATTGTGTTTCTTTCGATATTGTAGTAGAAAACGTAGAAACGCATACCTTTTATCGACCAGAAGACAAATTCCTTTGTCTGAGTCATTCCAACACAACGTAAATCTGTGGTTTTCATTATATCATGCATTGCAGGCAATATGTATGTATGCTCAGACCATTCTTGCCTTTTGGCATCTTCAAGAACCCACAATTTAATACTTCTTATTACTCCATTAAAACGGGAATAAACTGTTGACGGCAGATACAAACTTAGTTTCCCATTGTAGTTTATGAGAGATCCATGATGCAGTGCTCCGATAATAAATCTAAACTCCTCAGACCTGACGTCAAAGCAAACTATCACAATATCATTGTTGTTGACCCCAGCATAATAATATATAAGACCATCAATGCATATCCCTCCATCGAAAGAACGATGTGGTATGCAACATTGGATCGTTCTCCATGACATGTTTCCACTTCCTAAGGTCAAAATATGATGCATATGATAATTGACGACTACAGGAGACGACTTCTTATGATCATCATCAGGATTTTGAAGCTGAGGTGACGATAAAAATAAATAATCGCTACCTTTTCTGTAGGCGAACAATAGCTTCGGGCGAGCCAAAGATCTAGTCAAGAACAACTCGGTGAAATATGGACGGCTAAGTGTGGAGGCCCATTGCTTCGATACGCAACGACATCTCGCTATAGAATTCACCGACAACCTCAAGAATATCTCGATAATGAGATCAATTGGGATCTGCAAGGAGTTTTTAGTTCCATCCTCTAAGCGCAGAGACGTTTTCATGGCCGAAATAAATAAACCCTAAGAGAGAGAGACTCCTTGTAGAAGAAGAAACCAATGCGGTAAAACAAAGGCAAGTAAAAGCCAAAAAAAAGTTAATCACAATGGTAAAAACATGGACTGAGAGAAAGCCCGTATAGCCCAAAGTTTCCAAGCTTGTATAAGGCCCAACCAAATAACCTAACGAGTTTAAAGTTCAAACGTGATGAAACGTTACCGTTTTAGCGTTTCTCATGTTTCTTCCATATAAATAGTTTTAGTTTTGTAGAAAACCCTAATCGACGACGGCCATTATGATAAATGACGGCGGAGCTAAACCGGAGACGCTGCTTAGGGTTGCAGAAATCGGTGGAAGAGGAAGGAGTTTGGTGGCGGCACAGTCTCTTCGTGCTGGACAAGTTATCCTCAGAGAGTCTCCTCTCCTTCTCTACTCTGCTTTTCCATTTCTCTCCTCCTCTGTTTCTCCTTACTGCGACCATTGTTTCCGTTTGTTAGCTTCATCGGCGCATCAGAAATGTCAATCTTGCTCTCTCGTCTCCTTTTGTAGCCCTAATTGCTTCGCCTCTCATACTCCTTGGCTCTGCGAATCTCTTCGCCGGCTTCACCAATCATCCTCCTCTGCATTCTCCGATCAACCTTCTGATCGTCAAGTCCAAGCTCGTTTCCTCCTCTCTGCTTACAATCTCGCCGCTGCTTCTCCTTCTGATTTCCAGATTTTGCTCTCTCTCCAAGGTAGTGGCAGCAGCAATGGAGATCCTTCTTGTTCTGCGGGTGATTCTGCAGCTGCTGGGTTTCTTCATTCTCTTTTATCTTCCGTGTGTCCATCTCTTCCGGTGTCTATCTCGCCGGATCTCACGGCGGCTTTACTGTCAAAGGATAAAGTTAACGCCTTTGGTCTGATGGAACCGTGCTCTGTTTCGAATGAGAAAAGATCTGTGCGAGCTTATGGGATTTATCCAAAGACTTCGTTTTTCAATCATGATTGTCTTCCTAATGCTTGTAGATTCGATTATGTTGACTCTGCTTCTGATGGTAATACTGATATCATCATTAGGATGATTCATGATGTTCCTGAAGGTAGAGAAGTTTGTTTAAGCTACTTCCCTGTGAACATGAACTATTCGAGTAGACAAAAGAGATTGCTTGAGGATTACGGTTTTAAGTGTGACTGTGATCGGTGCAAAGTGGAATTTAGTTGGTCTGAAGGTGAGGAAGATGAGAATGAGATTATGGAAGAGATGGAGGATCAAGATGAACAAGAAGAGATGGAAGATTCAGTAGGTGAGAATGAAGAAGAAGTTTGTGGAAATGGTGTGGATGATGAATCTAATTTTCCTCATGCTTACTTTTTTGTGAGATATATGTGTGAGAAGGAGAATTGTTTTGGCACTCTAGCTCCGCTTCCCCCGAAGACTCATGATGCTTCGAGAGTTCTTGAATGTAATGTTTGTGGAAGCGTTAAGGAGGATGAAGTTGGCGTAAATCAATGAGGAAGGTTAGCTTAAAGAATTGATCAGCCGAAAATCTCAAGCTTGTTTGATGCAGCCAGACCCAAACAACAAGAGACTTGTCTTGGACCACATCGTTAATCAATGTTGTTTGTTGTTTGATGTTTACTTTTTTTTTTTTACTCAGTTTTGAAAATTCGATAAGTATTCTAGCTCTAGAATTCCATATCTAGGTTTTTTGTTTTCTCCTAGATAGTCTGAAGAATCAATTGTAATGGTCTGTGGAATTACACGGAAACAGTTTTGTTGTAATAATGGAGCATCAGTTTTCTTTGGTTGAATGAAAAATCATAATTTTTTTGACTTTTTAAGTTGAAAACTGCAGAATTACATGGCTTGATGATGTTTGCATTGTTAATCTCTATTACTCTTCAGTGTGCTCAGTGCCTGAAACCATAGCTTCCTTGATAGGGATCAATGTATTGGTAAACCAAATTGTGTAATAGTTTTTCCATAAAATAGATTCAATAGAACCAGTGTAACAAAAAATTATTAGGGGGCTCTGTTTTAAGGTCGCAACATGACGGTGACACAAACATTTTTTAGTGATTAACTTGTTCTCATTCTGTTCCAAGTTCAACAACACAAACTGAGTTTTTTGGCTTCTCTATCAGAGAACTAATGTGATTCTACAACACAACCTGCTCTGACTGACTTACTCTGCTATGTTCTGTTTTGCTCTGCTCTGTTCTCACTTCCACGTCTCTGTTTTTGTCATTGACATTTCGACTTGTAGGAACTTAAACATTTAGTGGATTGACTGGCAAGATTGATCCAACCTTTTCCAATCTTACATCCATAAATAAGTTGATATTTTTTCTGGTTTTTATTTGGCAAACACTAATGCACCCTAGGGTTCAATGAGATATATATATATTACACTAACACAAGTACACAACCAAATGTTATTGTAGGGACTTGTAATAATTTAACAGACCCAGATTCCTCACAAATTCTACCAAATTTGCGAGTCATTCAAGCTAGCAAACATTATCATCTATAAATAAATAGTTTTCTAAACATAGTAAAGAACATAATTTTAAAATTCGAAACGTTCCTGATAAATTTTCTTCTCACATTCTAAAGAACAAAAGTATAGATCAGCTCCGTCCTCGGGAAGCGTACGAACGAAAGGGAGCTTGCATCGAGAGTTGCACACGCAGCAAAGTGGTCTACAAATAGAGTGGTTGGATACAAATGTTCCTATCCATGTTAACGCTCCTGGCATGGAATATGCGTAAGTATCTATAACGCAGGAAATATGCAATGTGATCCCACACTCATTGCATGTATAGAACCATTTTTCTGGGTTCACAGTTGTTTCGCATGCTTCACACCAATATTTGCCAGCCACGCCCATTTCGCCATAAGATAAGAAGAGAGGATGATCGTCGTACCTATGCCTCATTACCTTTTGCGGTAAAATAGCACACTTGAAGCACAAACCAAATTCACAATCATCGCAACTCAATTTCCCGTCTCCATCACACTCACTACAACGTTTGGAGTGATCTGTAGAGTAGTGTAAAGGATGTTGATGGCTTTTGTGCTCAAATGGTTCTGTAACTGTAGCGCACCGTACATCTATCCTTAATTCCTTAGATTCATAGGAGAAACCGGTGAACAGTTGACGGCAAATACTACACCTATGTAACAAGTAGGTGCCATAATTTGGGGATAGTTCGAGTGGCTGGTTGTGGCACACATGACGTTTCTTTAAAGGAAGCTTGGCACATTTTTCGTGGATTATGAAATCGCATCTCTTTCTCGCGCAAGCGTAGAACGGTTCTGAACAAATCTGGAAGACACATGCGGTACAAACTACACTTTCTGGTAGATTCCAGCCACGGTAAATTCGTAAGTTATGCTTATGGCCGTAATGGTCTATCGTGTTGTCATCAATCACCTTGAATGGCGCAGTTTCCTCTTCTTCGGGTGTCCCTTCCAGTTCGATCATGTCCCATACATCCCTTCTGGTTGCGCATCTTGAATGAACAAAATAATCAAAACATTTGGAGCAAGAATAAGCCCCGTAGAACCCATCCACATTTTTACGACAAACTCTGCATTTCCCGTCTCCATGTCCGAGGCGAGGGGTGTAAGAGATGCGGTGGTCGTGGCGGTTGATGTTTATGACGCGAGGTAGATCGATACATTCCCGATGAATCATGAAATTGCACTGAAGACAGAAATAAGGGCTACGGTCACCTAGCGTCCCACAAGCATTGCAAGTGAAGTCAATGCGTCTTGGAACAAGGTGAAGTTGATGTTCATGGGTCCTCGGGCTTTTAACAAGAACCGGTGGTGGGTTTTTCATACATGATCTGCATATGCTAAAATTACAAACACCACAGTGGTGAAGCTGGCGATGGATTCCATCAAACTCCTCGCGGCAAAGAAGACATTTCTTGTCGGCGTAACCAGGGACTTCATATCTAAGTGACTTGAGTGGGTGTTGGGGGTGAGAAGTGTGGTATGCTTCTGGACTATTATGATCGATACAATCCAGACTGATGAAAAACTCGCATTGATGACATGTGTAGAAATGTTTCCAGCTATTATGTTGATGGCCACACCCTTTGCAATCTCTGAGTGTTTCGTGCGCTTCATGGGAGAGTTGGAGTGGATGCTCGTGTAGGTAGGAGTTTTCAGCAAGAACAAGTAGGGCTGGTCTCCTCGCGCAAATCAAATCCAACTGGAAATCACATTTGTTACAGCGATAACCGACACTGAAAAATTCTCCACAGAAACTACAATTAGAAACTCTGGTATGTAGGAGGATCAGCTTGAGAGGATGGACTGGATGGTAAGGGTGGTCGATTTCTGGTAACGGCTTGGCGCACTCTTCATGGAACACAACATCACATCCCGGCTCATTGCATCGGTGTCCTCCGTAAATGTAACTGCAACCGGGATGTTTGGAAATGAAGCTTGTATTATCTTCATCGGTCGAGTAGCATCCTTTACACTTGGTGAACTCGAAGCGTGTAAAAGGTATCAACGGATGCTCATGAAATGGTAACAATTTTTCAAGGCGGGATGCTTCTTCGTCCATGCCTTCATTAAACAAAGCTAGAAAGTTTTCCATGGTGATGTTTTCTTACTTCCACCAAAACACAAAGCTCTTCTCTTCTGCACTAGTTTCAGACTTGGTTTCTTGTTTTTCTCTCTTTCTTTTCTTTCAGGATTTTTTTTCAAGTGGTTTATCATTTTCAGACTTTGCAAATAGTTAATATGAATTCGCACCACAGAAATGATTCTTTTCATTACTGAGATTGAGACCACATGTGTTGGCTTCATCCTTGCATTATTTAATTAACTCAGACCACATATGTTGACTCTGCAACTATTGTGTCCGGCCAAAACATAAATAATTGAATGAATACAAAAAAGGTTTTTTCTTGCATTAAATGGAATAGAAGTTTATGGATAGAATAGTTTAGAATTTAAATGGATGGAACTGTACATTTTGTGGAAAAAACAGTTTGAAGTCTGAACCACACAACTCCTTGGCCAAGTAGCTTTGGAGGTAGACTTTGCTGCATTCAAGTCTCTGAAACCAAAGTTTTATTATTGTATTGCATCCACTAACTTTTATGTAATTTCAGACCAAAAGATTTGTATTTTTGTCTTTAAGACCAGGATTGGGCCAATCTTTGTTTTTTAATTTTTATACAGCCAAAAGTAAGTTCTATTTCCACCATCAGATTGTATAACCCATTTGAATAACACTATAAAGTTAACATATATATACCATCTGAAACATTCGAAGAATCATTTGTCAAATCACATGTATTCAAATCACTCAGAGCAAATTTTGATTAATAAAGAAGTTAAAAAGACATACTGCGTATACATGAGCTGCTCTTGCTTTAGCACAAAACAGAGACCAGATTCCAGTTCCAGCTCTAATGTCAAGAAACTTGTTCTTTTAAATATCCTGTTAAGAAATTCTGTTTCTAAGATCATTGAGACTGCTGCTGACTGGATTCAAAAGATTGATAATTGTGGAAAAAGCGCATAAGCTTGAGGTTAAAAAAAAACTATTGTAAAACATACTTTTGGAATTAAATGGTACAAAGTTTTTCTTCATTAAAACATGCCTTACCAATCACTACTAGAGTAGTTATTAGAGCGGTTGAAATTATAATAACAGTTTAAAGAACAAATGTATAAAACAACATCGGCTTTGGAAACGACCTTAACAATGGAAGGAAGCTTGCATTGAGAGTTACACACATAGCAAAATGGTCTACACATAGAGGTGTTGGATACCACCAAGTCTTCCTCCCATCCTATTTTGGAACCTGGCATATAATATGAGAAGTCTCCCACAACGCATGAAATATGCAATATGACACCACAATCATTGCATGTATAGAACCATTTCTTCGAATTCACTTTTGTTTCACATGCTTCACACCAGTATTCTCCATCCACACTACTTTCACCACACGACAAGTAAAGAGGATGATCGTCGTATCTATGCCACTTTACTTTCTGCGGTAAAAGAGCACACTTGAAGTCCAAACTATAGTCACACTCATCACAGCTAAAGCTTCCTATATCTAGATCCATGTTTTTGCCACATTCCGTACAAGACTTAGAACTACGTTTCGAAAAGTATAAGGGATGTTGATGGCTTTGGTGCACCAATGGTTCTCGAATTGAACCACATCGTACATCTAGAGTAACCATACGAGTAAGACACTCGTACCTGAAACCGGTGAAACTTTGCCAACAAAGATCACATGAAGTTTCGTCTGAAGTATCATTTGTGACTAGGGTAAATGGTAGGTTGTCGCAAACATGCCGTTTCTTCCGAGGCAGGTTAGCACATTTTTGGTGGAGAATGAAGTCACAATTCTCGCAACTGTAGAACGCATCTGAACAGATCTGGAAGACACATGCTTTACATAGTGTGCTTTCATGGAGAATCCTCCCATCCTTGTTGATTACTAAGTTATGATCATGGCTAAAATGTTTGATCGTGTTATCATCAATCACCTCGAATGGCGCATCTTCCTCTGGCTCTTCGGGTGTCCCTTCTAGCTCTATCATGTCCCATACATCCTCGTCCGTTGCGCATCTCGAGTGAACAACATAGTTAGAACATTTTGAGCAAGAATAACCCCCGTAGAAGCCATCAACCTTTTTACGACAAACCCCGCATGTATTTTGCCCATGTCCAAGACGACGAGTGTAGGAGATGCGATGATCGTGGCGGTTGATGTTTATGACGCGGGGCAAATCGATACACTCCCAATGAATCATGAAGTTGCATTGAAGACAGAAATAAGGGCTTTGATCAGCTTGAGTCCCGCAAGCATTGCAAGTGAAACCGAGAGGTTTTGAAAGAAGATAAAGTTGATGCTCATGGGTGGTCGGGCTTACAACACTAAGCGGCGGTGGGTTTTCCATACAGCCGCCACATATGGTAAAGTTACAAACATCACAGTGGTGAATTCGTCCGTCAAACTTATTCCCGCAAAGAAGACACTTGTTGTCGGCGTAATCGGGTGCTTCTTCACATCTAAGGAGCTTGAGTGGGTGTTGGGGGTGTAAAACGTGGCTAGCTTGTGGAAAAAGTTTGGTACACTCCACATGAAAGCGTAAATCGCATTTATTACATTTGTAATGAACAGCATCGAAAACTCCCCATTTGCATGTTTTGCAAAGTTGCACAAAACCGTCACGGGTTCCATCAGAGAGCTGAATCGGATGCTCGTGGACAGTGGATTCTTCAAGAATAAATTCCAAAGGCAACCTCGTCGCGCAACGAAAATCCAACTTGAAGTCACAAATCGAACAAAGATAACCATTTTCAAACGAAGATGGACACTGGCTACAAGAAGCAAGTGGTTCGACATTTATGAGGAGCTTTAGAGGATGGTCTGGATGAGAATAGTGGTTGATTTCTGGTAACGGGTCGGCACACTCTTTATGAAACACAGATTCACACCCCAACTCATTGCAATGGTAGCCTCCATATATGTAACCAACATACCCACACCCTTTACAAGCCTTGTAGGAAAAACGAGTAAAAGGTAACAGCGGATGGTTATGAATTGGTGGTACCTCTACTTTTTCCATGGTGATCCAAATCAAACCACAGATCTCTTTTGTGATGTTTTTCTTTTCTATTTTTGTTTCTATCGGATCTCTCAAAGTGGGCATATAACGATGAATAATCAAATAATGCATATGATCAAAATTAATGCCATACCACGTGAAATATTGATTATTGTTGCCACTGAGATCCAGCGTCCACGCCATGTGAAACAACTAAAGTCTGACCCAAGGCGATACTTCCAAGGCCTGACTATATCCAATTTTTAAAGTTTGTTATCGATCCTTCTCTACATCTGAATGAACTTGTTTGTAAGCGGTCAAATCAAATTGTAATTAGTTGTGTGATATATACACTATTGTCGTATTTGCTTAGGTTTCTTGAACCAAACGAATATTGTGGTCGAGAGGAACAAGAAACTATCATAGAGGAAGAGACGCACAGTGAGAGAGAAAGAGAGAGATGGTTAATATCTAATTCTGAAACATAAGCAGCAATAATGGAAACAGTAGAGATACAAATGAGATTTGTCCATCTCAGCCTCAAGATGATGAAAGGTACTTGTGGGGGATTTTACATCCTCTGAGAGCTTTTAGCGCATCTTATAGAAGTGGGTCCTTGAGATATTGCAATGTTGGCCGTTCAAAGAATAGCTGAGCTTTATGTCGACGTCTCTGGGATTCTTTTTGTTTTGTGCAATGGTCATGCTTCCTGTGATTGTTTCACCCTCGCATATGGTTAACACATCTTCCAGGTACAGCACAGTTTGTTTCCAATGCGTAGCCCGCGATTTCGGTCCTGCATTGCATGTTGTGACTTGTAATGTGAGTACCAAACATTGACAAACATCAACATATTTCACTCATGTTTAGGGAAGTCGAACCTGTTGAGAAACCCATCTTCTTGTGACACATAGTGAATGACACATCGAAGTAGGCTACAAGGGCATGGATATGGTCATTTCGTTGTGCGACGAGCTTAAACGGAGCTGTGAAGGAAGCATCTCCAGCAGCCATCTTAGAGATATCCATTGTCTTTAGTCAAAAAAAACAAAGGCCAACAACAAAAGGAATATGCATTAGCTACAGAAAATTAGGGAGATGTAATTAACTACTACAGCACAATCTTACTTACCTTCAGCAGCTTGCTATCAGTCACGATTTGGTTACCATCAACGGTGTCAACAAGCGGTTCTGTAATTGCTCTTCTCTTGATGCACGACATGTCAAACCCATACACGTCGTCCCAAACTGTACATGAAACGACAAGAAGCAAAGCCGATTGCAAAAAAATCAGGTTTCGAAGATAAATGTTAGCAAAAAGAAAGACAAGATCTTTCATATTACTCACACTCTACTTTGTCGTCTTTATAATGAGCATCCTCAATGGCAGTAACATAAAGAGAAGCTTTATCTGGTAGAACAATTCCACCATCAACCTAACCCAAAAGGAACCAAAAGCACACAAAACTGTTCAAAGCTATGATGAAACCATCATCAACATAAGAACACAGAAAACTCTCACTTACAAGCCATTTATTGCGAGCATACAAGACGGTGTCAAGCATATTTTCATACAACAGAAAGTAACCCATCCATTCAGAGATAATCACATCCACTTTAGGAACTGGAAGTTCGATCTCCTCAATCTTCCCTTTCAAAACCGTTATAACTGCCAACAAAACAAACACAAACACTTGTTTCAGCCAACTACCATCAGATCATAAACCATTTGAATAACACTCTAAACACATACATACCATCTGAGAATCCATTCGACTTAACAATCTCCTTTGCTGTGTCAGCCATTTGAGAACACTCAACCTAAGAATCATTAGTCAAATCAGATCAATAAGAGCCAAACTTTGATTAACGGAGAAGATAAAGAGACATACTGCGTAAACGTGAGCTGCTCCTGCTTTAGCACAGAAGAGAGACAAGATTCCAGTTCCAGCTCCAACATCAAGAACAATTTTGTCCTTGATAAGAAACTTGTTCTTGTAAATAACATCTTGATAACTCTTTGTCCTCACTACATCCTTTAACATTTCCTAATAATAATAACATCACCATAGAAAAACTGTTATACACATTGCCTAGGTTTCAGAACAAAGGATTCAAAACAAAACAAAAAAGCAGGAGACTTTACTTACTTCATGAATACCTGCAAAAATCAATCAATTGGAAACAGAGTAAGCACTTTGCAGAGAATAAGATAACATGAAGAAAGCAACATTATATAATGAAAGTTCAAGGGTTTATACCGAAATGAGAGTAAGAATCGAAGTAGTAATCGGCGCTGGTAATGTCATCAGCAACATCGGCATTGTTGTCATCTCCATCGTGCATTGATTCATCAGCATCCTCGAAGTGTAACTTCGTCGTCTGAGTTTCATCAGAGCCGTTGTTGTTGTTCTCCGTACTAGTCATTTTTTGCGGCAAAGAGAGAGGTTTTGGATGGCTAACAGATTCGAATAAGCAAAAAGATTTAGGGTTTTAGGATGGATACGAACTTTATGTTATGTGTATGATTCTATTTCAGCCGCCGGTTCAATTGTTTTTGACAGATAAACCGGTTTGGTTTATACCGATCCGGTTCGGTTATTGTCGTAATTATAAGGCAGTGTAGATGAAATTTGGAGGAAAAGATTCTGACGCTGGTAGTGGTGAGTGGTGAGCACGGCCAAAAGGTATGGCTTGCTTACGATCACCGATTCATTCTTCTTTTATTTCGTTTAAGATTCTGATATTTTGGTCTAAAATTCTTCTTCGCTCTTTTGGATTTTGGTTTTTAGGGGTTTAAAGTTTGTTTTTTTATGTGTTTGAGTCTCAGATCTAATTTGAAATCTCTTCACTGCGATAATGCTTTTTAGGTTTTGAATTGCTTAATTTTTCCATAATTCGGATTCGTTCGATTTGTTAGTCTGGAATTGAGGACTAGGGTTTTAGTGATTTAGCTTGATATGTGTGAAAAGCCTTATGCTTTTGGATGCCTTGCTTCTGAAATTACATTTTTTCAGTTTCCTGTTTTAGTTATTGAATTCTATCGTGGAGGTGTATAATGAACCATGCTATTGTATATGATGAGCTAATCTTTCTTGTTTAGGCTTAGTTTCTGAGACTCAATTGGTAAATGCTAAACTTGGTTTCTATGATTTTGTAGGATTTTGGTATTGAAAAATGGCATCAAAATTGGTTCAACTTCAATCAAAGGCATGTCAGGCTTCAAAGTTTGTGGCCAAGCATGGGAATTCGTACTACAAGCAATTGTTGGAGCAGAACAAGCAATACATCCAAGAGCCTGCAACTATAGAGAAGTGCAGTGAATTGTCTAAACAATTGCTCTACACTCGTCTTGCTAGGTCATTACCATTTTCTTCTCTCTTTATCTCATGGACATATTTTCAATGGCCATGCTCAAACTATCTTTTATGTATACTTTTGAAACATTAATCTTTAGAGAATGCTGATGAAATGTGCAAGTTGAATTTGCATTACTCGCGAGTAGGTAGCCTTTTTTGCCTGAAAAAAATATGCTTGAGAATTTGTTATCCTCTAGTAGTTTTTGTCCTCGATGGAATTGAGCTTGTAAATATCCTTTGATTAGGATAATATATGTGCCTGTCTTGTTTTTCCTGTCTAGATAACACATTATAAGCACCACATTGTGTTTTGCTATCAGTTGAAGAGTTCGGCTTTCTGTGATACGCAATCTTGCGTCTATAGCTAATACTCTTCTTACTAACTACAGCATTCCCGGGCGCTACGAAACATTTAGGAAAGAAGTAGACTACGCAAAGAACTTATTGAAGAACAGAGCGAATCTGAAGGTGGAAGATGCAGGAATCGCTGCATTGTTTGGCTTAGAATGCTTTGCTTGGTTTTGCGCAGGTGAAATCGTCGGCAGAGGATTCACTTTCACCGGCTACTACCCTTGAAATTGAGACAACAAACAACCAGGTCGCCGGAATATTCTTCCTGACGCTTGTAACTCCCTCCATATGATTCCTCACTTGAACTATATATACTTCCTCGAATCCATTTATATTTTCAGTTTTTTCCTGAAACAGAAGTGTTGGAGCTAAGGGAAAAAAAAACATTTTGGTAAAGCTCTTAATAAGTTGAGAAAAATGCATTTGATACAAGATTCTTCTTTAGATATTTATTTTATCCACAAAGTTTAATATCTGTTCACAATATTTAAAACATCAGAGAATTATTTTTTTTAATATATTAAGTGATTGTTAATTGTCGAATAACTTCAAAAATAGAGGAATATTTGAAAAAAATGTTATTTTGAAGAATTTATGATATTCACAAGAAAATGATTTTTGAGTAAAAAACTGTTATTTTTATTTTGTTTGAGAAACTGATATCATAGTTGAAGTAAAAATTTAATTTTGCAGCTGATAAATTCAAAAATAGAAATATATAATACATTTATTTGAGTGGACTTAAGATAAAATATTGAATTAACTTCAAATCTCAGCGAGAGAATATTCAAAAAAATAATAATAAAATTTTGGTATGTGCGAGAAAGCAGGAAGACCAATGGGATCTTAAGGAGACCCAATTGGAATCTTTAGCCACAATTTCGAAACCTTAGCGAAGAAGACAACAACGATTTACGAGACGACGACGATGATGTTTCGCACTTCATTGATGCGTTTCGCGGCAGCTTTCTTCGCCATTGTCTTCGTCGTTCTCGTCGGTGTCGCTCGCAGTGAGGTTCGATTTGGTTCTGTGTTTTTCTCTGTTTCCCAAATTAGACGAAAGGAATCACATTCTTGTAGGCATTGACTTAATTGGAACCTTGCCAAAAATCTGATTTTGACAATGATGTTTTTGCTAATTTCACTTCACTTTATGTCTCTGTGTTTTATTGTTTCTTGCGGTAATTTCGAACAATGAATTGATTTTGTGTCTTGTTTGTTGCATCAAATTGTTACAGGAGTGTACAAGAACTTGCATTGCACAGAATTGTGACAGTAAGATTACAACTTTTCTGAAGTTTCCTTAGGTTTTTTAGCTTTTTAGCTGACTCACATGTATGTTTGTTTCAGCTCTTTCTATTCGATATGGGAAGTATTGTGGGATTGGACATTCTGGTTGTCCTGGTGAGGAGCCTTGTGATGATCTTGATGCTTGTTGTAAGATCCATGACCATTGTGTTGAGTTAAACGGTAATCAATCAAGAATACGCAAATCCCTTACTGCTGTGTTAAATATGGATCTGCACGAAAAGGTCTAGTTACCGTTCTTAGGTGTACTAGGAATTGGGATGTAGTTTTGGTATTATCATCTGGAAAGGTTTACACTGGCCAATATTGTATGCCCATTAGGTCTCTATAAACAGAGCTGAGATAAACTGGAAATTAGCTACAGAGTTAGTATGAATGTAAGTTGGCTTGATTAGTCCTTGGATTTGAGATTGTAGTCAATCTGGTCTGTCCGGTTTCTCTACACAAATTGTGTAATGCAGAGTGCTAAGATATCAAGTATGATAAATCTCTTAAGGCCTATAAGGCTCAGATGATCATAAGTAACTCTGCTGCTTTGATTCATTGTTCTTAAGCTATAGTTTCACTGATTCAAATGCTAAACTTTTGGTCTTGAGTTAACAAGGTTACGATGAAATAATCGCATTTTTGCTTCCTATTTGCAGGTATGACTAACATAAGCTGCCATAAGAAGTTCCAGCGATGCGTAAACAGGCTAAGCAAAGCGATAAAACAGTCTAAAAACAAAAAGGTTGGATTTTCCACAAAGTGCCCTTATTCAGTAGTCATACCTACGGTGAATCAAGGAATGGATATTGGAATCTTATTCAGTCAATTAGGTAATGATATGAAAACAGAGCTATGAGTTTTGCTTCTCATATACCCTGGTCTTGGGGGCATCACATTGGTGTTGGAACTAAAGCTTACCACAGAAAATTTGTTACTGATTGATGATTACCTTATTTATTGCAATTGCAAGTTGCTGATAGATTACATGTATGAAGCGATGGTACTACGTGAATCTGTACTATACACAATGCAAGTTTTGATCGGAAACTGTTCTCTATTCTTATGTTACACCATATCTCGATTTCAAGTTATGAATCATGATCAACCAAAGAAAGTGCAAAAACATTAGTTACAAGTAGAATATTATTTGATTTGTTTAAGTCATTAGTTACAATCATGATCTATATTGTAATAGTTCTGGATTATGTTCTATCCATCCATCAATGGCAAGGTTTGTTTATTTTAATTCACCATTGCAAACGTATGAAAAAACTATAGACGAAAAGTGAAACTAGAAACTTAAACTGTTAACACAACACAAAACATATCCATGTCAGAACTTTTCATCAATTCGTGGTAACGAAATCATAAACAACAAAAGGTAAAGAAAAACCTAGAATTCGGAGCAGTTAACTAGACAAAAAAAAACCTCCACAAACCAATCTATAGTCATAGTCTAAAAACAAACACACAACTTTCTCCGATTAAAAAGGGACGAGCTATTCTGTTAGGCGCGAAGATTTGGAATTAGGGTTTGGTGAGTCGGCTTCATTCTCGATCATCTCAGAATCAGCCAAGATTTCATCGACGAGTATAGTTAAAGAAGCTGGCGGGTTTTGTGGGGTTTGCGTCACGGGATCAGCGCCAATGTCAAGGAGCGATAAGGAAGTAGAAACCTCATTAAGATTTTGTGTCATGGTCGAAGGCGTTGTTCCCATCTTTGCACGATCTTCTACAGCTTCTTCATCAAACTCCGTACTCATGATATCCGTGAAGTCAAAGAGTTTCGCCGCTGTCTCATCATCATACAACATAGCGGCGACTTTCGCCAATGCATAGAGATTCGACCACATCTTGTCCTCGTTGTATGTAGTCATTGTGATCGGACCTAAACTCGAGTTCTGAAAGCGTGGGTAAGAAGGCAATATCAGAGAGATAAAAAAAAAGTGAATGAGAATGAGAAAGAGAAGAGCCTTTGTTTATATACCTTTTTGTTCTGATACACAATCAGGTGTCTACACCCTAAAACCTAGCCAAATATTTACTCTTCTTTTCCTTTATTCCTTTTTCCTTTTTCCTTTTAGTTACCTTAGTACAAAAGTTTAACTATTGTAATTAGACACTAATTTATAAATGTACCAAAAGTCCAAAGCAAACAACAAAAATTGCAAATAGAAAATTGAAAATAATCTTATGCATTTTCTAATAAATCATACGGAAAAGGAAATTAATAATTAATTAGATTGAAAAGTCAGTCCACGGTATGTATCTGTTTCGTGGAACGTGCACCGTTACACAGAGGATCCTGCATTTTCCTTTTACAAGTAGTAAATTACGGTTTAAATCGGTTTAGTCATTACACGTCAATCAAAACATACTGTATAATATAAAAGGGTTTCGCGGAGTCCAACCTATTTTTATATATTTAATAGTTGTATATTCTTCATCTTCTTCTTCGTCTTCTCTGAATCAATTTCTTACGCTTCTTCTGGGATAGGTCCCCCGCGAAAAATTCCATTCTTCAGATCATAGATTTGCGTCTGATCTATATAACAAACAAAAAAAAAAAAAAACTAA
>Ga0041059_1000565_pt1 | contig 28532 bp, 28 predicted proteins | sample AraColnosormetaG_FD_56232 | JGI IMG/M metagenome (GOLD analysis project Ga0041059, IMG submission 56232) | Arabidopsis roots microbial communities from North Carolina, USA - Col MF nosort | ecosystem: Host-associated > Plants > Roots > Unclassified | place: USA: North Carolina | collected... | reverse complement strand
CACTAATGCTAATTAAATCATTCTTTGCTTATGATATGTTTTTTTTTTTTCTATGTATAAATCTAGGTCATAAATCCCTAGGGCAACCAAGCTTGGATTGGCCAACAAGATTCAATATTGTGAAAGGTGTAGGAAGGGGACTTTTATACCTCCACAAAAACCTACCTAGCCTAATGGCTCCTCATGGTCATCTAAAATCATCTAATGTTCTTCTAAGTGAGAAATTTGAGCCTCTTCTTATGGACTATGGTTTAATCCCAATGATCAACGAAGAAAGCGCGCAAGAGCTCATGGTGGCTTACAAATCCCCAGAGTACGTAAAACAAAGCCGTGTGACCAAGAAAACCGATGTTTGGGGGCTAGGTGTACTCATCTTGGAGATTCTTACGGGAAAGTTACTTGAAAGTTTCTCACAAGTGGATAAAGAAAGCGAGGAGGACCTAGCGAGCTGGGTAAGGTCTAGTTTTAAAGGAGAGTGGACACAAGAATTGTTTGATCAAGAAATGGGGAAAACAAGCAATTGTGAAGCACATATACTCAATCTCATGAGAATTGGATTGAGTTGTTGTGAAGTAGATGTGGAGAAAAGGTTAGATATAAGAGAGGCTGTTGAGAAGATGGAAGATTTGATGAAGGAGAGAGAACAAGGAGATGATGACTTTTACTCAACATATGCGAGTGAAGCTGATGGGAGATCGTCGAGGGGACTATCAAGTGAGGGAATTAACTTGTCATGAAAAGTAAATCGACAAGCTATCAAGTAAACTTTTCATGCAAAAGTTGTCTTAAAACCGCAACTTGCTTGGAGCTAATTGATGTCGACACTTCAATATACGGAATCCCCCTTTATAAGTAGAAAAAGTTGGTTTTGCGTTAACGTGTGATATTATTTTGGGAATTTCATCTGCAAGAAAATAATGTAGAGGACAAGATCTTTCTTACTTTTTAACAGAAAGCAGAGACAACTCCAAAAAAAATACCAAAAACAAAAATAATAATGTACTCAAACTTTGTACTATATATACAGGGACGTAGACTCACATGGAAGTTCTTTTCTAGTTATTTCTACATATTCTCTTTGTATTGTCAAGATGGATGTTACATATTAGTTTTGCTTAGTTTTATGTATATAACTAGATATTGACATGCGGTACACCCTGGATGGATATGTTTATTGAAAAGTATATGAATCATATATTTTTTGACATAAATTTTTTATCTATGTAAAACTTGGGTAATTGATGTTTTATGTTCTGACATTTGTTGTATATTAGTTTATTATTAAAATTTAGTATTTTTTGTTTGTGGTTTGAGTTTTTTTAGAGGTAATAAAGATTTAAAACTTGTATTATCTAGAGATTGACCCGCGGTGTATATTTTTGTTAAAAAAATTAGAGATTTTTTTTTAGTTAATATTATTTATATATAAATAACATATTCAAGAGGTACATCATAAGTCTATATTTTTATTAAATAATATTTTGAATTTTTGTATTTAAGATGATCTATAGATACGTGCTATTGCTTTTTTTTTTATGTATGACAGTATGATACTATGATACACCATAGAAAAGTTTTTTTATAACTAATGTTTTTTGAAATTTTAAGTTATATTTGTTTTGTTAGTATTTTTTTTTAGTGTTTAAAATTGTATAATTGTATTTTGATTATTAATTCTAGGATTTCATACATAGTATACCATTCCGTATTAATATCGATCCAAACCCGTCCCACCATATAACTCCATCACGTGATTAAACATCATTTTGTCATTTTATTATGAAATTCGAATATTTATAATATTGGAAACTTCAAAAAAGTTTTAATATGGATCCAAACTTCATAATTGTTGGAAAATTGATTTGGGTAGCTCACAAATCATGTTATTTTTGGTGTTAAAAAAAAGGTGAATGGTTTGATTATATATTTGTGTAATAATGTAAATTTGTACCAATCGAGACCCGTATGCATGTACAAGCTTAATGTTTGCATAGTTTATATTTATATGAGATTCAATATAAATAGATCATTTTCAATAAGAGCACCTTTCTTTAATTTAGATATTTCAAGTGGAACCCTTTTTTCATGTACAAGCTCAGCCTCTGATCCGATCTGCTTCATCTTCTTTTCTTCTTCTAAATTCTCTGCTTCATCCTCTCATGGCTGCTGCTAAGATTCTCAACGAACGATGTTTTAGTGTGACAAACATCAAACATCACATCCCGCTCACTCTAGATCTTGAAGACAACAATTACGATGCCTAGAGAGAGTTGTTCCAAACTCACTGTATGACGTTTGACGTCTCTGGTAATATAGAGGGCAACCTTCTTCCCACCGGTGAGGACGACATGGCGTGGCAAAAGCGAGACGGTCTCGTCAAACTCTGGATCTACGGAACCCTTGCGCAGCCCCTGTTTCGCTCCGTGTTCAAAACTTGCGGCTCTGCTCGTGACATCTGGCTTCACGTGGAGAACCAATTTCGAAACAATAAGGAAGCTCGTGGAGCTTGACAACGAGCTACGGACCATGGAGATCGGAGATATGATGATTCGCGACTATTGTCAGAAAGTCAAATTTGTTGCTGATTTACTCACCAATGTCGCTATTATACTCCTTTAAAATTCCTTAATCATTTAAAAAGATTGAATCAATAACCATTAAATTTGATTATTAGAATTCAAAACTATCAAAACAATCATATCCCAATAATTACAGTGATTTCAAATTTTGTAATCATTCAGTTACCAAAAACAACCAAAGTCATAAACAGGGTGAATATTCATTAGCTCTCAATTGAGGAATATACTAAAATATATACTCAAAAGACTTATTCGTAAGCATATTCTTTTTTATCTAATAGGTTATAACCCTAGCCGAACTCTTTTCCTATAAATATAGGATGTCTAACACCCTCTTCAAGACTCACTAAGATAGCAAACATCATCTATACCTTTCCTACTCATTTAAAAAAATGACTGCAAATCTTTCCATCACGAGCCAAGATGACAGCAGACATTTCTAAATAGGTGGACAATCCAAGCAGCATGTAATGAGAGGGCCGGGTGATTTGCTTGATTCACCGTGCTAAAATCAATACAATCAAAGGTATGCAGTTATAAAGTGTATGCACATGTTTTTTGTATTGCATATAGCTAAAGTAATACCATGTATATAGTTTTCTAATACCATAGAATTTTTCTTAGGTGAAAATCAATTTCAAATGCTTTTGACATGTCTTTGTTGGCAATCAAGCAAAACTATTCTGCTATCCAAGATTTTGTAACTAAGTTAGTGTATTAAGAAGATAAAATCATTTTGTGAGAATTTAATAAATACGATATTGATTTAATTTTCTCTTATTTTCTACTTTGCCAAAGAAGGAATATCCTGCGTTTTAGTTGATAAGGGCTAACATCATCAGTCTACATGTTACAATAACATGATCATCACGTGCTCATTGGGTTTTAGTTTCTAAAAGAAAAAAAAAAAGAATAAGAGAAATTAAAGCAGATACACTAAAATTACCTTCTTGCTCATCCCATTAAAGCAAAGAACAAGTGATGGATGGAAACTATTATGGGACGAAAAATTTCAAACATAAAAAGGATGAGACGGGTTTCCAGTTACCAAATGGACATTTCTAAAAGAGCATTATAGAAGACTCTGTTACCTTTAGTATTCTGCTAAAAAGATGGTCAAGATCTCAGGTACAAGTTCTAGATGATAAGCGGCCAACAAAAAGACGAGTGTTCCTATAGCTATCATCATACCGAGGCATTTTCAAACTACAAAGTTAAAAAGGGACAAAAAGAAACACAAATTTTGATCATAACCCGTAAGAAACTATACAACAAGAAAATAACACTTCTCTAACTCAAGACATAAGAAAAGGCCCCAAAGGAAAGTAAAACTTCAATCAAACGCCACTCAGCTAATTCAGAGACAAGGAAGCAATTAATCGGAAAAACCGAAGGTCCGAAGCTAAGGAAACCATCACCGGAGATACATCAAACCAATTTAAAATCATGAATCCTAGCTCGGAAGGCACTAAATTTCAATCTAAATTATCAAATTCAAAAGATTTTTGATACCTAAGAAGGTGAGCACTGCGAAATCGGAAGCCCTAATTTTGAAACAAAATGGGGAAGAAGATAAGACGACAACGATTGTTTTTAAAATAAAAATCTGTACAAATAAATAAATTAATTTGAAAATATTAAATGGGTGTAGGAGTACTAATCGGCTCAACAAAAGTTTATTCTCCTTGACTAATGGGCCAGTGACTTACCAATTTTAACATCTACTATCTTAATAAGAAAATGTGTTGGAAATGGTCCAGAACCTCTAGGACTTATACTTTTTGTAGATTACTACATCTATTTTTTTTTTAAGTTGATTATGAAATTTTAATTATTAAAAATATATTCATATGTCAAATCTATTTTGGTTATAAAGCAAATGAAAGGTGATAGGATTACTTATATTTTGAATAAAATGGCATGAGCTTGCATATTTGTTAGAGAGCTTGAATTATGGGTCACTTAAGTAAATTTTAATTTATAAACTGTAGTTTTGTATAGAAAGTTTAAACTGTTTAAAATTTAATATTCTTTCACAAATATACACATTTCTATTATAAGTTTATAACTATTAGACTTCTAAAACTGTTAAAATTATTTGTTATCAGCAAAATCAAACTATTTATATAAATAAAACATTAATAAATGATGCAAAAATCGTTAAATCTTTAAATAACCAAAATTTCTATTCAAAAATTAAAACTAATCAAACAAAAATAAAAGTATGTACTAAAGTAATTTTAAGAACAAAATAAAAATTTCCAATGAAATGTTACTACATTATGGCTCTGATTGGTGATGACAAAAAGAACAATAGGAATATGAATGAAAAAGAACAAAAAGGAACAAAAAAAAGGAAAATAGTCATAAGTAGGAACCAAGAGGAACATAAGAATTGAACAAAATGATTATGGTAAATGGTAACCAAAAAGGTGAACTAATATTTAACATAAGAATTACTAAAAAAATCATTTATTGAATTTTGTTTATTAATTTCATTTAAAATTAAAGTTCTGTATGAATTTAAAATAAATTAAATTATAAATTTCTCTTCAAAACATTTATTTGATTCTCTTCTTCCTCCTCAAATTCTCTTTCACATTTTTCCAGATGGATCTCTGTTTTGACTCTTCGTTATCCCAATCATACATTGATTTCACGGTTATGATGTTGTGTCTGTAAATCTCTCGTATCATTGTTCGAATATTCGCGGAAGAGAGATAGATCGATGGGGGTTGTTTCAAGAACCGTGTTCCCTGTATGTGAAAGCTTGTGTTGCTTTTGTCCGGCTTTGCGAGCCAGATCGAGACATCCCGTCAAAAGATATAAACATCTTCTCGCTGATATCTTCCCTCGATCCCAGGTTTTGCTTCGATCTCTTTGAATCAATCCACCATTTCGCATTCCTCAGTAATATAATGCCATTAGCCAAAACTTGTCTTGTTCTCGTGACCTACAGATAGAACATGAGTTTCATTGAATTAGGATGAGATTAGTGTAATTGTTGCTCATATCCAAGTCGGAGCCATAACGATGGAACTTCATTTGCAGAGCACCTTATTACTTTAGTCCTATGTAATAACACTTTCTTGAAAATCGAGTTTTGGAGAAGCATCAGTTTTTTACACTACCGAAACGTTTTTTTAAATCCACTATGCATGTTCTGATTATTGACTCTGTGAAAGTCTCTCCTAAATTTTGATTCATGGTCTGCAGGATGAGCAACCTAATGATCGAAAAATCGGTAAATTATGCGAGTATGCTGCGAAAAACCCTCTTCGTATCCCTAAGGTGAATTCCGCATCAAGTTATTCTTTGATATTGGGATATCGTTGATCTCTACAACAACTTTCTCATTTCCATTTACTGTTTTCAGATCACAACCTCTCTTGAACAAAGGTGTTACAAGGAATTGAGAATGGAACAATTTCACTCTGTTAAGATTGTAATGTCTATCTACAAGAAGCTCTTGGTTTCCTGTAATGAACAAATGTATGTTTTTTTGTTTTTATTATTTCAACATTATACTGCTTAAAAATGGTTTTGTCTTTCCTAATGAGTTATGTCTTTTACAGGTTGTTGTTTGCTAGTAGCTACCTTGGTCTCATTCATATTCTTCTAGATCAAACTAGGTATGATGAGATGCGCATTTTAGGTTGTGAAGCTCTCTATGATTTTGTTACCAGTCAGGTGAATAACTCTTGTCAACTTTACTTATCTCGATTTGTCTTATAATTGACAAAGTCTGATAATTAATGTATATTTCTGATTTTTTTTTCAGGCAGAGGGCACTTACATGTTTAACTTAGATGGGTTGATCCCAAAAATCTGTCCTTTAGCTCATGAATTGGGAGAAGAAGATAGCACAACAAATTTGTGTGCTGCTGGCCTCCAGGCCCTCTCATCCTTGGTATTCATATTCTCTGTGTTTTTTTTTTCTTATGATTGAGAACTTGTAAAAAAAAGTACTGATATGATCACGTCCATTTTCCACAGGTTTGGTTTATGGGAGAGTTTTCTCATATATCAGTTGAATTTGACAATGTAAGCTTGTATATGAACTCTATAATGACTGTATTTATTTCTTGGATTGTTGAATACTTTATCCTCTGTTTTGTTGTTTCTCTTCTTTTCAGGTAGTCTCTGTTGTCTTAGAAAATTATGGAGGCCATAGTCAATCGTCCACTTCTGCAGTCAATCAAGACAACAAGGTTGCTTCCATTGATAAAGAGTTATCTCCTGCGGAAGCTGAAACAAGGATTGCTTCTTGGACAAGAATCGTGGATGACAGAGGCAAGGCAATTGTATCTGTGTAAATCCTTCTACTCCAGCTTTACTTTGGCATGCTTCTTGTTGTTTTTAGAATATATTTTCTGATTAGAGAGGGTAATAACAGGGAGGATGCTAAAAACCCCAAGTTTTGGTCGAGGGTTTGTCTGCATAATCTGGCAAAGTTAGCTAAAGAAGCAACAACTGTGCGACGTGTTCTCGAGTCACTCTTCCGTTATTTTGATTTTAATGAAGTGTGGTCCACCGAGAACGGTCTTGCTGTATATGTGCTGCAGGACGTTCAGTTGCTGATCGAAAGATCTGGTTCGTATTGTCTCCGTTTGGTTTGTTTGTTTCTGGTCACCTTGTTAGTAACTTACTAATAGTGTGAGTACTTGACGACAGGGCAAAACACGCATTTCCTGTTGTCTATCCTGATCAAGCATCTTGATCACAAGAATGTTCTAAAGAAGCCTAGAATGCAACTTGAAATAGTTTATGTTGCTACTGCACTTGCCCAACAGACTAAAGTTCTGCCATCCGTGGCAATCATTGGTGCCCTGAGTGATATGATTAGGCATCTGAGGAAGAGCATCCATTGTTCATTAGATGATTCGAATCTAGGGAATGAGATGATTCAGTATAACCTGAAATTCGAAGCTGTAGTTGAACAATGCCTCCTGCAATTATCCCAAAAGGTAACCCCTATTTTAGCCCCAAGAAGCTCTAAAAGCTATACAATTTTCATATGTACAAAAATGAATAAATCGCTGATTGTCTCACGAAATGTAGGTAGGAGATGCAGGTCCTATCCTTGACATAATGGCTGTCATGTTGGAAAGCATGTCAAATATTACAGTCATGGCAAGAACCCTAATCGCCGCAGTTTTCCGTACAGCACAAATTATAGCAGCTATACCAAATTTATCATATGAAAACAAGGCAAGATTCTTAAGCCTTGAAGAGTCTATCTCTTTTTCCCTCCAATATGTAACCAAAACTGCTATGGATTGAGAAGATAACGTGAAATTCCTTCACAGGCTTTTCCAGATGCACTTTTTCATCAACTGCTTCAAGCTATGGTCTGTGCTGACCATGAATCGAGGATGGGGGCTCACCGTATATTTTCTGTTGTTCTGGTCCCATCTTCTGTTTCTCCAAGTTCAGTTCTCAACTCCAGAAGACCTGCTGATATGCAGAGGACACTGTCAAGAACTGTGTCTGTGTTTTCTTCTTCAGCTGCACTCTTTAGAAAACTGAAGTTGGAGTCAGATAATTCTGTTGATGATACTGCAAAGATGGAGAGAGTTTCAACACTTAGCAGGTCAACGTCAAAATTCATAAGAGGTGAAAGTTTTGACGACGAAGAGCCAAAGAACAATACTAGCTCAGTACTGAGCCGGTTAAAGTCAAGTTACAGCCGATCTCAGAGTGTGAAAAGAAACCCGTCTTCAATGGTAGCAGATCAGAATTCTTCTGGAAGTTCACCAGAGAAACCAGTATGTTTTACATTAGATTCATGAACTTATCATTTTGTAATAATTTGGTTTCAATGCCTTCTAACGGAAAACTTTCAGGTGATACCCTTAAGATTAAGCAGCCACCAAATTTGCCTTTTGCTTTCATCGATTTGGGTGCAGTCTTTATCTCCTCACAACATGCCACAAAATTATGAAGCCATTGCTAATACATTTAGCTTAGTACTTCTCTTCGGCCGGACTAAGGTACAGTAGTTAAAAAGTTCCATTGTATGAAACTACATAGTTACACTGCATTAGTTCATGTTTTACAATAGAAGTTACCTCTTTTCATATATGTAGCACTCTAGCAATGAAGTCTTGGTCTGGAGCTTTCAGCTAGCATTTTCTTTGCGTAATCTGTCTCTTGGAGGTATAGTCCCCTGCAGATAAACTTGTGGACCATCTCTAAATTAAGATTTTAGTAGATGCACACTGTTATATGCAAACTATCTTCCTTTTTTTTCACAGATTACTTTTTGTTTCCAATTATAGGACCCTTGCAGCCATCACGGCGTAGATCCCTCTTTACTTTGGCTACATCGATGATCATTTTCTCAGCGAAAGCCTTCAACATCCCTCCTCTTGTTAATAGCGCAAAAACCTCACTACAGGAAAAAACGGTAGTTAATAGTTTTACTTATGTTCTTGCTCTGTCTCTTAGTCTGTTGTATATACAGCTTGATAATAAAATATAAAATGTTGCATATCAGGTAGACCCGTTTCTTCAATTGGTGGAAGATTGCAAGCTAGATGCTGTTTTCTATGGACAAGCAGACCAACCAGCAAAGAATTATGGATCAAAAGAAGACGATGACGACGCTTCACGTTCACTTGTCACGATAGAAGAAGCTTCACAAAATCAATCTCGAGAGCACTACGCTTCCATGATAATGAAGTTTTTGGGAAAACTATCAGATGTACTACTATCATAATGTTGATCACTATTTATGAATTATGTTGGAGTGTATAACTACTTACCTGTGTTAATGGTTTTAACTTGCAGCAAGAATCGTCGGCTATAAAGGAGCAGCTAGTTTCAGACTTTATACCTATCGATGGCTGTCCAGTTGGAACGCAGTTGACAGAATCTCCAGTTCAAGTTTACCGTTCTGAAGAAAAAAACAACAAACCTCGAGAAAATGTATCCACAGTTTGCGTCTGATTTCTCAAATTTGAAGTTAGTTACTATTCTAACATCATTATGTTTCCATTTACTTTCGCAGGCTGAAACTCAATTGCTTATACCGGAGAATGATGCAGTGCCGAGTCCTCCAGAAGAACAGTTTAGTCTTGACATACAACCTAATGCTAAAACTGCATTTCTTCTGAGCATTGATGAACTTCTAAATGCAGTGAGTTATTTTTCTTTTTGGTTCTAAATGCAAACGCATAAACGTAAACAAACATTCGAGTCATGAGACTGACAGAGAAGAAAATGGGTGCAGGTGTCTCAGACAACAGCACAATTAGGGAGATACTCAGTGTCTGATCCACCAGACATGACATACACAGAAATGGCAGGTCATTGCGAGGCTCTTCTCATGGGAAAGCAAGAGAAGATGTCTTTCATGTCTGCCAAAAGCAACAAATTTAGCAGCAGCCAAACCAAGGAAGCTGTTGCTTTGCCTTGCAGTGGTGGGAACCCGTTTGTGGACCAGCGGAGCTCGTGGGAGATGATGGGATTAGGTGCACCCGCGGCTTCAAATATCTGTGTCACAGAGTATCAAAATCAGCCTCCTTTCTTCAATCCTCCTTCCTCTACTCCTTTCGACAACTTCCTTACAGCCAAGCCGTTGGTTCCTCTTGATTAGTTAGTTGTTAAATTTATCCCAATTTTTCCTATGCTAACATGTGTTTCAGTTTTTTCCTCTTCAATACTTATTATACACATTATCGAATAAGTTATTTCCTCGAAGTAAATGCAACGGTAAGTTGTTTGCATAAATAATTCTTTGTTTGGAGTGAATGAAGAATCAAACATATGTAAAAACTGATAATGTTAGATTAGCTTCGGGTTTGGTGCAACCATAGTTATAGGAAAAGTCGACCACTAAGAGCTTAAGATCTAAATTATGTTATGACTCGAAGACAACTATGTTGTATTACAAAAATTAAACCCAACTTTATCAACGGAACAACTACAAAATTATGTAAAAGCTACAAGCCTTACACTAGACCTCCAAAGAGTTGTTCTATTTAAGGAATTTAATGCTTCCATATGTTTCTTCACGTGCAACAGAGAGCGTTACAACTAGTTATAGACATACAACGCGAAGCAGAAAGATTAATAGACCTTAAGACGCTCTACAACAAACAGACATGACAGATAGGCAAAACAGAGACTCGAAACGGTATCTAAAGAGTAATGATTTTCCTGTGGAGTTGATGTGCTTCATGACCGCCATGGTCATGATCATGGAAGAGAAGGGTTAAGATACCTACCAAACACAGGACTGAACCAACCAGTAGTTTGTCGTACCGCTCCACCCAGTGAAACTTGAGCTGGCTTGCACCATAGAACGATAGAGCAACCAGCGATGTCATAACCAATATGGTGCTGCCCAAAGAATACCAATCATTTCAAACATATGTTCTTTCCCTTGTAAAATCATATCTAATTGCCATAAGATTGACGATATCAAGAGAAGGCGTAACAAATGTGACCAAAAACAATAGACTTAGTCTCACCTGAAGAGCAGAACTATGATGGCGAGAACCATCATGGACTTGGAATTTCCAACAGCGAGGAAAACCGGGAGAGTTGTTGCACAAGGAGATAATGCAGGAACAAGGACAAGTCCAGCAACAGCCATTTTCTCCATGGGTTGGTTATGAGAATGAGTGTGACCACCTTTACCAGCCAAAAACAGCAAAACATAGCTTCCACCGAGAAATACAAGCAAAAGGGAAGCAAGTTTGTGAACAGTCTCTTCACCAGCGATGGTATTCGCCATTGTGATTGCTGTTATACCAAGGAGAGAAGTGGATATAACATGTAGGACTGCTCCAAATGCAGCTGAAAATGGGTGACACTAGAAAAAATCAGATAAGAATCTCACATCATCTATATCCCATCAGACACCAAATGCAACAAAAACGTTGATGATAAACATGATCAAAACAACTACAAGTCAAGTCCTTCGACCATTAAAGCAGCAGTTGAAATCATTCATAATTCCCAATTATCTAGTTCTAGCTCAATCAAAGAATGCACACACAATGCTTCGATTATTATTGATTCATCAAAAAGCAGAACAATGGATAGGTATCAAACGCGCCATCAAAGTCAGAAAATTCAGAATTCAATATATAGGAATCAGAGATTTAAGATTGGAAACCTACTGACGAGGAGTGTTCTCGAAAGCGTCCATTTCTGCGCACGTCCGACGATGGAGAAAGGTAGCCAATGCGTCGGAATAAACGAGTGAAGGAGCGATACTGTCGCTATTCCGCCGATCGTCGACAGATCCTCCGCCGTGAAAGTATCCATTCTTCTTCTCCCGAGATAAATACACCGTGAATTGAAAGAAAAAAAAAAACACGATCCGCAAATTGCAGTAGCTCGATCTGAAGTTTCCGGTGAGCAAAATATATGAATCGGAGGCTGAATTTACATTTGAATCTTCTCGGATTTCATGGGGAAACTTCTAAGAATAAGATCTGAGGTTCTGAGGAAGAAGAAGAAGAAACTTGTGAATCAAATCAGTGAACAAGACCGGGTAATCGGATAATCTGACGGGTCAAACCCGGATCTTGAGGTTAGTTTCTTCTAGCGGGTTTTTAATTTTAAATGAAATCGATCGAACCGAACCGAACCAACAAATAACTAACCCAGTTTTTTCTTCCAGTATTAGGATGTATAAATGGCCGAGGCTAAGGGCCCAATGACCTAATCCCATTATTGTTTGCCTTATTAATCGACTTGGGCCCAATGTACTTGGAAAGTTCCAAGTCAACCACTTGAGGAGTCAATATTAACGAAATAAATTTGAAATTACAATTTTCCAATTTTGAAAGTTTCAGAATTTTTTTGTTTGGTATTACCATTATATATATATAGTTTTAGAGAGTTGACATAAAAACAATACTATTAGTTTTAGGAGCAAGGAATTAGAATGGTAAATGGGGATCCAAGTCCAACACATCAAAACGTCACACATAAACATCACTAAAGATTTAATGTACTCCCAATCTTCCCAAAATCAAAGAATCCAAATCAAGTCTCATCATGAGTTCCTCCACAATCGAAGGTAATATGCACATTCAGACTGTAATATCCATCTTCTTGAATCAACTTATCTTTATCTCTTTGGTAATATGCAAGCAGCTCCACCGATTCAAACTATGAACACCGAGGAAGACATCAAAGCAAAGACAGAAGAAGTTGTTAACGCCCCGTGTTGTCCAAACTGGTTGGCACATATATCAATTATAATTTGATTTTTGATAGAATTAATCAAAGTTACTAATCTTTGCTCCAACCGTTGTAGCGATTGCACGGGATCTGAAGAAGGTTCATCAACAAAAGATGATTGTACTGTCACATATTTGAAAGCTCTTTGTGGAATTAATGATTGATCAAATGGAGTTAAATCAACGTTCCTATGTTCCTTCTTCAACGTTCCTATGTTCCTATGTTGTTTCCACTGTGAAATGTTTTCGTAACATAATGGCTCCGATTGGTGATGACAAAAAGAACAATAGAAATATGAATGAAAAATAACAAAAATGAGAAAAAAGAGGAAAGTAGCCATAAGTAGGAACCAAGAAGAACATAGGAATTGAACAAAATGATTATGGTAAATGGTAACCAAAAAGGTGAACTAATATTTAACATAATAATTACTAAAAATATCATTTATTGAATTTTGTTTATTAATTTCATTTAAAATTAAAGTTCTGTATGAATTTAAAATAAATTAAATTATAAATTTCTCTTCAAAACATTTATTTATTTTATAGTAAAAATTTAAATTATATTACAAATTTAAAATAAATTTCACTTTAAAACATTTATTTATACTAATTTAAAATAAATTCATAACATTCATTAAATTGAAAGTTTGATAAAAAAGTATATATATATATATATATCAATATATACTAAAGATATAGAAAATATTATATATAGAAATATAAATATTATCATAAAGCTATTTTAAATTGATTTAATAAATAAAACGAATTTTATTTTTTTGCTCCTCTTGGTTCCTGTACAATTTTGGGGTGGAACAATTTTGTTCTATCATTCCTTTTTTTTTGAAAAATGATGATGAAAAATGTAGGACCCACATGTCTGAAAATGGAACAAAAATACGTTGTAAATGGTAAAAAAACTAAGGAACAAAGAAGAACACCACTTTCCTACTCATTCTTTTCCTCAAAAGTGGTTATCAATCGGAACCTATGATATATATGTTTTTATATAATTCACTAACAAAAAAAACAATCTTAACTAAAACTTTTTGCAAACACTATTATTTTTACATTACCTTCCACACATCTTATATTTTTAAATATAATGATAAGTGACAAGTTTATGATATATATATATATATATATATATACTATAATTTAATTCACTAACACAAAAAAACATATACAAACTTTAATAAAAAACCATACGATAATACTTACAACCCGCATAATATGCGGTACACAACATTAGCTATTGTGTCATAAATAACACTATACATTTTTCTATGTACATTATAATTTATACACTACAATATATATATCACTAAAAATTATTCTAATATGTTTATTAGAATATAAAATCTCCAAGTACGTGCGGGTCAGAATCTAGTTTGTTATATAAAAATAAAAAACCAAAATGTAATAAAAAAATTTATAATAAACTCTCATAAAAACGAATTAAAAAACATTACTACGTTAAAATAATCTTAAACTTCAACAGTCAAATTATAATAATGTTTATAAATATATATGATGATATTCTTAGAATCAAATCTCGATTTTGGTAGATTTCGATTCGGTTGGATTCTCAACATTTCTTTCAAATTATCTATGATTTTTTTTCTTTCTTTCTTTTTTTAAACATATCTGAACTCTAGAACAAGCGACCGTGAGTCATAAATAAAAGGAAAGAGATCCAAAAATATAAATGCAACTACTTGAAATCGACTAAATATATCGAAATCACGTGACAAATCAGCATTTTATTTATTCTATTAACTTTATAGTTGGTTCCACATCCTTTCACTCTATTCGATGTATTGTACACATCTGGCACAAATCTGCATCTCTGTCTTCTTCTTCGATCCTCGATTTCATCCACAATATACAATAGCCAAATTTCCGATTTTCTCCTCACTGAATCTCTAGAATCCATCGTTGATTCAAACTCATTTTCCGATCAAACGGCATATTTTTCCCTCTCGAGAGAGCGATAATGTGGAAACTGAAGATCGCGGAAGGAGGTAGTCCATGGCTTAGAACCACCAATAATCACGTCGGAAGACAGTTTTGGGAGTTCGATCCGAATCTCGGTACTCCTGAGGATCTCGCCGCCGTCGAAGAAGCTAGGAAGTCTTTTTCGGATAATCGATTCGTGCAGAAACATAGCGCCGATCTGCTTATGCGCCTTCAGGTATTATCTCTGGCTTCTCTTTGTTTCCGTTGACTTTAGTGTGGTCTTGACTGGTGACGAATCTCGCAAGTTTTAGTCAGTGATACTTAGGACTGTGTTGCTTCATCACATTGAAGTTAATCTAATTCATCACTTGACTTGTAATGTGAAATCAATTCAAGGTGATAGGAGCATGTGAACTTAGCTTGTAACTAGATTTGATTGTATCTTACTCCATGGATATGTAGGAGAGTCTAGTTTACAATAGATGGAAAAGTACACAGAGCATATACAACAACAAAAACTAGAGTTAATCTACCTTCGCCATTTTCTCAATGGAAGTGAAAAAACAATCCCAATCTAGAGAAACTAACAAAGCCATATGATTCTTTTACTGATTTATTTACAACGGGAGAGTTGTGATACCAGTTATGCATTTGGTCTAAAGCTGAGATCTGAATATCTGTGTTAACTTATTGCTACCATTATTTGAAGGCTTCTCTTTACTACCTATTGTACTCTCTTGTGTTTCTATAGTTTGTAATCATTTGGCTTTCATTATTTTTATTAGTCTTTGAGTCCATGACTTTCTCTTTAATTTTATGATATTCCATCAGGGCCTGATCTATGGCAATTCTTCGACTGATTGCAATTCTCTGATGTCCAGCCTTTAATTTTCTTCTTAATTTTCTGCTGTCCTATGATATATCCCATGAGGGCTTAATCTATCACACTCCTTTGACAGATTACAGTTATCTGATATTCAACCATTTCTAATCCAATAGTTATCGCTCTCTCTCTTTCTCTGTTTGTAGTTTTCAAGAGAAAATTTGATTAGCCCAGTTTTACCTCAAGTCAAAATCGAAGACACTGATGATGTTACAGAGGAGATGGTGGAAACCACGTTAAAGAGGGGTCTAGATTTCTATTCAACTATACAGGCACACGACGGGCACTGGCCAGGTGATTATGGTGGTCCTATGTTTCTTCTCCCAGGACTGGTCAGTTCATATGTTTCGTGCCTAAGCTTTCTTTTGCAAATTTTACGGAAAACTTGACAAAAACTACTTTTGATTACAGATAATTACACTCTCCATAACTGGAGCACTGAATACAGTATTGTCGGAACAACATAAACAAGAAATGCGCCGTTATCTCTATAATCACCAGGCAAGAAATTTCTCGTATCTTTACTATAATTCTGTTTCCTTGCAATGCTGTACTTGGATTTTCCATCGCAAAATAGATGTTTACACATCTTTCTGTTTCAAAGATTTTCGTCTTCTACTTTCTAATTGTTAAACTAATTTGCACTATTGGTGGCATGTGGTTTCAGAATGAGGACGGAGGTTGGGGTTTACATATTGAGGGCCCTAGCACCATGTTTGGGTCTGTGTTGAACTATGTTACTCTAAGGTTGCTTGGAGAAGGACCTAACGATGGAGATGGAGATATGGAGAAAGGACGAGACTGGATACTAAATCATGGTGGTGCTACCAATATTACATCTTGGGGGAAAATGTGGCTATCGGTACTAAAGTTTTGACCTCTATCTGTCCTTTAAAGTTATCGTATGAAAATTTCTGTTACTTGACTCATCTTTTTGCTTGGATCTGCTAATACTGTAAATAAAGGTACTTGGAGCTTTTGAATGGTCCGGAAATAACCCACTGCCACCTGAGATATGGCTTCTCCCATATTTCCTGCCAATACATCCAGGTAAAATGACAATCTCATGTGTTCTTGACTTTCTCAACTTATATACTGTTTAAATTTATTCTTTTCCCTGTCTCCAATTGTTGATCTGACTAAACTATTCATTCAAATGAAGTGCCTCGTATTATCAATTCTTGGTTCAGCCGCTATTTATAAAGAATGGAAAAACCAGAGTGCTGTAACCATGCCCGTATCTGTTTTGTCTCCTTTATGCTTCCTTAGGTTCAACTATTTATTTGGGATTTAATTATAGTTATATTGGTAATGCGCTCCATAAGCAGTACATTATTTCAGACTTTATGATATGGAACACCCTCGATCATGGACAACTCAAGTGAAGTAAATCTTGAATTTTTTTGTAAATCTGCTTGGAATCGAGCATGATTCAAGCTTGTTCAAAGCACACTTATCGAATGTATTAACTATGTGTGGATTTACAAAGATGGATATGGTTTTCTTTTGCTACAACTTGCTTTTTAGTTCTTATGCATATTGCTATAGTGCACAGTAAAGCATCAGAATAAGATTAATTTTCTCTTGCTCCAGGAAGGATGTGGTGCCATTGTCGAATGGTGTACTTGCCGATGTCGTATTTGTATGGAAAAAGGTTTGTGGGTCCCATAACGTCCACTGTTTTATCACTGAGAAAGGAGCTTTTCACAGTACCATATCATGAAGTCAACTGGAATGAAGCACGCAACCTTTGCGCAAAGGTTCGTGGAATGGATGGTGGATTTTGCAACTATGCTAACACATAAGCTCATCCTTTGACGAAGTTACTTCCTTTCTTAAAAGACCTGAGCATTTGCAGTTTAAATGAGATCCTTGTTTGGCTGAATAACACAATTAGATTAAATGATTCCTACTAGAATATACAGTACTCAAAATATAGGTTTTTACACATATCGATGTGTATTCAGATGCTCAGGGGTAACTGTTTTGATGCTGATAGTTGCTTTTTTATTGAAGGAGGATTTATACTACCCACATCCACTTGTGCAAGATATTCTTTGGGCATCACTTCATAAGATTGTTGAGCCTGTTCTGATGCGATGGCCTGGTGCAAATTTGAGAGAAAAGGCTATAAGAACCGCAATAGAACATATTCATTATGAAGATGAGAATACTAGGTACATCTGCATAGGTCCCGTGAACAAGGTATGCAAACTTCCACTACAGCCTCTGTACCATTGTCTTAACGATTGTTATTATTCTCTTTCGCAAGTTCAGTATGAGGATATGTTCGACTTTGTGTTTTCTTTCTGTTTATGATTCCTCTACTATTTTTTTTGCCAGCCAATCCTCTTCTTTAATCATCTGTGTTCTGTGCTGTTATAGGTATTAAATATGCTTTGCTGTTGGGTAGAAGACCCAAACTCAGAGGCTTTCAAGTTGCACCTACCAAGAATCCATGACTTTCTCTGGTTAGCTGAAGATGGAATGAAGATGCAGGTACCGCATATTTGTATATATGATTATGTTATGTAGATTATATGGACCACGGTTACTGCTGAACCAGTACAAATATTATGTCTCTGGAATCATTAGCTCAACAGTATACAAATATACACTAAAAAATTTGATAGTACTCAGAATGGCTTTACTACATTAACTTATATGAAGTTGGGAGTTTTACCTAGTATGTGTTTGATAGAATCATAAGAAAGAAACGAACAACCTTGATAAAGCTCTTCCCTGTTTCTTTTTCCTCCAGCCAACCAAAGCCCCTACTTTACTTTCTATCCAATTACTAGTTATAAACATTGAACCTGTTGTCCATACTCTAATGCAGCAGCTATTGACAGGGTTATAACGGAAGCCAGCTATGGGATACAGGTTTTGCTATTCAAGCGATTTTGGCAACTAACCTCGTCGAAGAATATGGGCCCGTTTTGGAAAAAGCACATTCATTTGTCAAGAATTCCCAGGTTTGGGATAGGCAGTTAATGAAAATCAGCGTGTTGCTTTGGATGTTCTTTTCCCTCTCATGATTGTTTCTTTTCATGGTATAGGTGTTAGAAGACTGCCCTGGAGATCTGAATTACTGGTATCGCCACATTTCTAAAGGGGCTTGGCCTTTCTCAACTGCAGATCACGGTTGGCCCATCTCTGACTGCACCGCAGAAGGACTGAAAGTAATAATAATGCGACAGAGTTACCTTTCAGGATTTCTTTTCTGGTGGTAATTAGTTTTGTAATTCCTCTTCAGGCTGCTCTTTTGCTATCCAAAGTTCCCAAGGCGATTGTTGGTGAACCAATAGATGCAAAACGGTTATATGAAGCTGTTAATGTTATCATTTCTTTACAGGTTAGATTTGGTTTCTAATACAGATTGGTGCTTCGATCAGTCATATGTCGTCTTTCTGCTCTGTTGACCTTTTGTTTTTTAAATGCATATTTTGAAAACCAAAACAGTTTCCTTGTCTAATCAGCTGAAAATTTCTGATGTCAGAATGCAGATGGAGGCCTCGCAACATATGAGCTCACCAGGTCATACCCTTGGTTAGAGGTATTGTCTGTGTGCCTAGATAATATATACTTTCTGTATCTCTGTGTCCAACACATATTTGCCTTAGTCCCCTTTGCTTGAGGTTTTAAGTGAAAAGTTTACTCATTTCTGTTGGCAGCTAATCAACCCAGCAGAAACCTTTGGCGATATTGTTATTGATTATCCGTAAGGCACTAGCATATTCCATTGATTGAATCATCTGGTTAATCTTATTTTATGTTTTGCAAATTTCTCTTGATGTGCAAGAATGGTTCTGTAGTTACGTGGAATGTACATCAGCTGCTATCCAAGCTTTGATATCATTTCGAAAGCTGTATCCTGGTCATCGAAAGAAGGAAGTAGATGAGTGCATTGAGAAGGCGGTTAAGTTCATTGAATCCATTCAAGCAGCAGATGGCTCATGGTAAGTCTCTATTCATTATAAATCTATTTGCAGAATTACATATTTTCCTATATTTTATCTTTGTATCTTCTAGTTGGTTTCTTTTTGGTAACCTGTGATATTTCCCTAGGTATGGATCATGGGCTGTTTGCTTCACGTATGGTACGTGGTTTGGAGTGAAAGGGCTGGTAGCTGTTGGAAAAACATTGAAAAACTCTCCACATGTTGCTAAAGCTTGTGAATTTCTATTGTCGAAACAACAACCTTCGGGCGGCTGGGGAGAAAGCTATCTTTCATGTCAAGACAAGGTTAATAATTACTTTGTATGTTCACTAAACTCTTACTTACTGCTCTACTTGATGAATCGTTTCTTTTTTACTTTTATGAATAGGTCTATTCAAACCTTGATGGCAACAGATCTCACGTCGTGAATACAGCATGGGCTATGCTCGCACTCATTGGTGCTGGGCAAGTGAGTAAATTCCTTAAGAAACTTTGTACTTCAGTTCATCGTGCTGCAAGGCGGGGGGATTGCTCATTCTTGTCCTCTCTCTCTTTCCATTTACAATTTTATCTCTTTGTTTGTGTTCTTATTAGGCTGAGGTAGACCGGAAACCACTACACCGGGCTGCAAGATACTTGATTAATGCTCAAATGGAGAATGGTGATTTTCCACAACAGGTAACAAGTTGCATCAACCACATCATTGTTTGGATTTTCTCTTAGTTAACGGTTAAGTGATTATCTTGACTCTCTATATCAGGAAATAATGGGAGTCTTCAATAGGAACTGCATGATAACATATGCCGCGTATCGAAACATTTTTCCGATATGGGCTTTGGGGGAGTACCGTTGTCAGGTATTATTGCAACAAGGAGAATGAATTAAGTGTTCAAATTAGTTATTTCTCTAGGGAAGGAACTGTGTAGCTTCCATGCTTTACTCTTTCCAAAGTTGTGTTATCCGTAATGGATCTGCTCTGATGGTTACGTGAACCAATCTTTGTGTAATTGTTTCAAACTCAAATCTTGGTTGCAGATTTTGTTGGGTTCTCTTGAATACCCCATTTTAGGATAATGTCTTGTTTTGTGAAAACAGACATTTTTCTTGTATTTGTTTTTTTAATTCATGTTTCCCGCTTAGGTCGTGTCTCCGGTGGTTTCCCACTTTGCTCAAAATATTGGTTTTGACTGGTTGCTTTTACTAAGCAATTTTTTTCATCTAAAATAAGTTTTCCCTTGGATTCCTGGGATGATGCTCATTTAATTCCCCAAGTATGGTGTGGGCAATTTTTTATTTCTAAATAGTCAATGTTTACAGAATATATAATATTAGTCAAATAAAACTTAATATACTTAGATAAGTCTCTAAATATATATTAAAGGCGGTTAGCCGGAATTTTTCTGTTTTTTTGTTTTATATGAATAATTTTCGATTTTAAACGGATACCTAGTTTCCGCTTTGCCGGAGTTTATTACCATCTTAGTTTGGATTGTTTTCCATCTAAGTTTGGTTTATTTTGTTCATCTTTCTACCAAAGCTAAATCCAAATTCCGCTATTTATAAGATTGGTTTCTTTCCTTTAACCGTAGCTTGGCTCTTCTCAAATGATTAGAGTAATATCTTCGCTAAAATTACTTCGTTATCATACGAAGTTGACCTCATATGATAGGTCAAAAGGCGGAGCTTCTATCTTTGAGCTTGAGTTGAAGCAAAAAAGATCTGAAAATTCTTCAATCTTACGAGACGGTTCCAATCTAAGAGGGCGGCAATACAACTGTAGAAAGATCTATCAAGTGGTTATTTGGAGTAAAAGCTGATTTCATTGAAGAAACTTAGATCAATAAGGAATATCAGCTTCGGTGGTGGCGGTGAGCTGAACGGAGATTGTGACGGAAGACGGTGAATATTGCAGATCCAATCTTTGTTGCTTTTCATCCACACACGTGTCTTACACCTGTCAAAATATGGGCTTAATTCTGAAATATATTTTATGTATTTTAATATGTAAAGTCCAGGTTGTTGGGCTTCCAGATAACCACTTGTAATGCCCATGAGCTTTGTTTTCCATATAAATAGATTTGGTCGACAAAAAAAAAAAGATCAGTCTCTAAATTTTTTCCCAAATTAAAACCTAAGAACCCTAAAATCTAAAGTTAATATGTTTAATTTTTATTTTTGTAAAGAACCGCAACTTAATATTGTTCAATCTCTATTTCTTCTCGAAACTTACCACAAAACATCGCAGCTAGCGGCCAAATCCACCCTCTCTTCTCCTCTGTCCAAATCCTCTTTCTATTACCGTCTTCACGATCACTCGATACCATTAAAACATCACTTCATGGCGGAAAAAAAACTTTGTCAAGAAATTGTGAATATTTCTTCGATTTTGAGAAAAATTTAGTCTTTTGGGTTCTTATGTTTTAATTTGGAATTTTTTTTTGGTTTATCAAGTTGTATTCCTCTATAGTTTCACCTATTAGAAAAGTAGAGTAAAACAAAGCAATTTTTCCTTCTAAAGTAATACATCCATAACGTAAATAAAAAAAAAAAGAAATTTGCGTGTTTGTTTTGGTCTTTAATACAAGACTGTTTTATTGTTAAATCCAAGCCAACAACATCTACCAAAAACAATTTAAACTTCCCGTAAGTTAACACTATCTATCTCCTATAGGCTAGAGGAAACTAACAAGAATTGAGCCGGAAAAAAAGGTAACATGAAATGGAGATGTTAGTATACCTTTTTCATTGTTTTGTTTTCTCCCATGCATGCTTGAGACTTTGAACAGATTATTATCACTTACAAGAAGACAAGTCATAAGATATAAGTAGACAAGACCAAAGAAAAGAAAATGGCTGGGAGGTCGCCGGTAATCAACCAAGGACCAGATCTAGTGGAGTAGACTTCCTGAAGGAGAGACCACACCTGAAGTCTTTCTGATCTCTCTGGCTCTCCATACAAAAAGGTAGCATAAAAAGATTTACCCTTAGCAGTTATTTTTGTGTCCATAAAGTGAATATAGGAGCTGATAATTTCCACTTGTAAACTTGACCTCCAGAAAAGAGCTAAACCACCAGCAGCAGGAGAAAGGGGTGCAACCAAATGATTTGAGTTATTGTCTAGCCACTGAAGCGTTTGCAGGACATTTTCAGAGGTATTCTTGGTTTCCATGAGGAATAGAATGTCGGGAAATATCGATTTACGAATTTTTTTTAACCGCTGGACTGTCATGGGATTCCCCAACCCACAACAGTTCCAGCTTACTATCCTTAAGGAAGCGGGGCTAATGGATTATGAAAATCCACTTTATTTTTCTGGGCTGCAGGAATTAAGAAAATCTTTGGATTTGCAGGTTTCTTCGATTTTGGACAGGCAGCCTTAGAGGAGGGGTTACCTCCTTGTAGAGCTGCAAAAGATGAAGGTAGATTAGATCCAGTTCCTTTCTTTGGTGAGTTCCTTACAAGATTTCTCTTTTGGCTTTTGGCTCCAATTAACTTTGAGGAGGAATTTGCAGGATTCTTTGAATTGGTTTTAGCCAGTGGTGGTCGACCTCTTCCTCTTTTCACCTGGACTACATGAGAACTAGTAGGTAGGGAAGGATCCTCCCTAACAGATACACGAGGCTCAGGGGAAGCAGGAAGGGCAAGTCCAATGGGGTCAGCACTGGAAATGGAAGCAGCGGCGGCTTCAATTATTTGGTCAGTTGTATTACTCATCAAGTTTCTAGCCTCGCCTTGAATAACTCTTTGTTTCCTAGCTGCGCTCTCAATGGGATCAACACACGTCAAGTATTAAATAGTGACTTCACGCAGTTCACCAAGGACTTGATCTTTGGAAGGTATGACAACTGGGGGGAAGAGACCTCAGAAAGTCTTTGATTCCAGTTAGAGAGAGGAGCAGGCAGGAGAGGTGGAGTTTGAGGGTCCGGGGAGAGGACATCTCTCTCAAGAGGGGGTCTTCTTGTTCTGGAAGAATCAGAGGTTTCCTGGGAAAATCTTGGTACATTTGAGTGTTTTTCTTGCCATTAGAGATTCCCCAGATTAGCAGAACCCGCACCATGAGGGTGGTTAGTGTGATAAACTTGAGCTTTAGAGCTAGGCCGTGCTCTATACCCTGAGGATAATAGTGAAACACTTCTTTGCGGAAAGACACTTCTAGACCTTTCTCCAGAGGGGAGGTTAGTTCTATCCACCGCAGAATAATGTTTATGAGAAGAGGATCCGTGGCCCTGAGAGGAAGCATTAGGAGAGATCCCTCTACCATGGCTTTTGGATGCAACGAAGTTGTCTGCAGGGGTATAGTAATTCCTAGAGACACCACCTGAGCCTCGGGAATGAGTAGAGGTGGGCGGTTTAGATTTTTCTGAAGAAGAAATTAAACCTGGGCAATCCTTAATGTCATGAGATAGTCTTAGACAATGGCGGCAGTGATTTTTCAGGTTTTTATAATCAAGAAGCACTAAGGCTTCACTACCATCAGGGAACTCTACCACTATCTCTTTTGTTAGGGGTTGGAGTCCATTGATAAGCACTTTGAGTTTGACAGAAGAAGAAGAGATCTCCATATCCAAGATTTCACCAAGCTCTTCACTAATGGTTTTTAACATTTCCTCTTGCCAGTAATGTTTACGGAGACCTTGGAGTTCAATCCAAAAAGGCAGCATAGATGGAAAGGAGTCACAGAAAACTGTCCCATTTTTGGAGAATGACCATCCATTGGTCATAATGGTAAGGTCTATTATCTAGAACCTTCTACATATCCTCTTCAAAATCAAATTTAAACTGGAAACACCCTTTTCCCAGACCTGAGCCCACAACCTTTCCTTTGAGGTTCCATCTGTTGGAGAGGAAAGGAAAGAGAGACCAGAGACGTTGAGCCGCTGGATTAGTGAGTCGACCCATGAGAGTGAGAGCATTTGCTTTAATAAGCTCTGAAGTATCTAGGTCTAGAGCTCAGATTCGTTTGCGAGTTGGAGAGGAGTAGCCTCTTGCTAAACTTTTGCCTTTAAGGTGAGCATGGATTCTTGTACTCATGGTTAGGTTTGGGTAATAAATGAGAACATGGTAATAGTTGGGGGAAACGAACTTTCAAGGAGCAATAAATTTTCAGGAGCAGCCGGAGGAAGTTGCAGATAGGTTTAAACACAGTTCAACAGGGTTAAAACAGGGTTACCAGGATAGCAGAGGGAGGGGATATACCTGAAGGAGAGCAGATATATCAGATGGTAGCAAGAAGGAAGTTTCAGAGGGAGAAAACATCAGGTCCACGCTGGAGAAGTTCATCAGAAACCTCGCAAACGCACCGGAAAAAGCTAGCCTGGCTAGGGACCGTTGGGTATTGCTAAAAATAGGAGGGAAAAGTGGTTGAGATCCGGTTAGTAGCAAGTACCATACTTCTAATAGCCGTCTTGATTACAGTGCCTACTAGAATGACTCTCTAAGGGTGTAAAAAGACATGAAAGCTGGGGTTGAAATTTTTTATTACAGTTATGCCATTTAGATTTTAATTTTGTTTGTTTTCATTATTTATGTCTGTTTTAATTGAATATAATTATGAGAATTGAAAAGAATAAATATTTAATTATGTGGATATTGTAGACCTATTACATCTAAACATAATTACGACCACATATAAAACCTAATTTTGAGAGAGCCGATTAAGGGCGGCAAAAGGAGAAGCGATTTCCGACGACGACTTGAGAGGCGGTATCCGGCGACGATTGTTGTTTAAATCCGACAACGAGAGGAGAAGCGAGTACGGAGGAAGACAGGAGAGTCGAGCTGATTAATTAAGGGCGACTTTATGAGCCGAAGCTAGGAGCGATGGACTCTTGAAAGGAGGTTAGTTATTAACAACTAAGTTTTGGTAATATTAGTGTTAAGGAACCGAAATGCATTTATGTTGTCGGCTTTTGTGTATATGAAAGTTGTCGGAAAATGACGGACATAATGTCTTCTTATTTTAAGTTGATGAACACAATCTTATGTATGTCATAAAATGCGATTGACGTATTCTTGAATATGTTGTTTGAGAAGCATTTGGGTGACGAAAGAGAATTAAGTGTTATGTTGTTTATAATTTGAAATTCGCGCAGTTGATTTGTACAGTAGACTTAAAAAATATAAGTTGTATGATGATAGAGGTTTTGAACTGATGGTAGACATAATGCGTATGTAAGTCTGTCTAAAAAAACTAATGCATTTGATTATAAAGAAGTTTAGGCCGTTAATGATATGTGGAACTTGAAGAAACAGAGTGTCTGAAGTTCAACAGGCGTGTCTGAAGCAACACAGAGCAGAACAAAGGAACAGAGGAAGCGGAAAAGAAGCAGTTGCTTTTGCCAGCGTGGCATGTTGATTGGAGTGAAGAAAAGGCGTATCACTTTAGACAAAGGAGACGAAGTCGTCAGACAGAGGACGTGGGCCTAGTGTCAAGATAATGATGAGGAGCTAGACTTGGACCTTCTAGATAAAGTGGAGCATCCTGCCTTTTCCGAGAAACTACATAAGAGAAGTTTCGGTCTCTTAGTAGAACTTGTTCTTGTGGGTTTTATTGGTGAGTGAACAAAGTGAGCACACGGTTGTTGTTGTGTTTGTGAGCTGGGTAGTTTTAGTATCTGACATGAGCAAATCAGGTTGTTGATGTTGCGTAACACTGTCCAAAGTTATCTGTGATTGATCAGTTTGAAAGTTGTTCTAATAAAGTGTGTTTATTGGAGTTGTGTTCTTTGTCTTGTCAAAGTACTTAGAGTTCTTTTACTACAATTGGTATCAGAGCGGGTAACCAATCTGAGATTAGTATATCTGAACAGGTTAGATCCTAATTATGGAACCAACGGATGTTAGTACTGGTACAGGCAAGGTTTTACTGCTAGATACTAAGCGGTATGGATACTGGAAAGTTTGTATGACACAAATCATTAGAGGCCAAGGTAAGATGCTTGGACTGTAGTAGAGGAAGGATGGGAACCTCCGTTTGATCTAACAGAAGATGGGTTCAAAATCACTAAACCAAAGGCGAATTGGACTGCAGAAGAGAAGCTTCAATCAAAGTTTAATGCAAGGGCTATGAAAGCTATCTTCAATGGTGTTGATGAAGACGAGTTTAAGCTTATTCAAGGGTGCAAGTCAGCGAAACAAGCGTGGGACACGTTACAAAAATCCCATGAGGGAACTTCGAGTGTAAAGAGAACAAGACTGGATCACATTGCTACTCAGTTTGAGTATCTCAAGATGGAACCAGATGAAAAAATAGTGAAGTTCAGTTCAAAGATAAGTGCTCTTGCGAATGAGGCTGAGGTCATGGGAAAGACCTATAAAGATCAAAAATTAGTTAAGAAGCTGTTACGTTGTTTGCCACCGAAGTTTGCTGCCCACAAAGCAGTTATGAGGGTTGCAGGGAATACTGATAAAATATCATTTGTTGATCTTGTGGGAATGCTCAAGTTAGAAGAAATGAAAGCTGATCAGGACAAAGTCAAACCGTCGAAGAATATTGCATTTAATGCAGATCAAGGCTCTGAGCAGTTTCAGGAGATTAAGGATGGAATGGCACTGCTAGCAAGGAATTTTGGGAAAGCTCTAAAACGTGTAGAAATAGGTCAGAATCGTGACAGTACGCCCTGAAGCAATAAAGATGGAGAGAGATCACGTGGAAGATTCTCCAGATCTGAGAATGATGACTTAAGAAAGAAGAAGGAAATTCAATGCTATGAGTGTGGTGGTTTTGGTCACATTAAACCCGAGTGTCCAATCACCAAGAGAAAAGAAATGAAATGTCTTGAATGCAAAGGTGTGGGTCACACTAAGTTTGAATGTCCTAACAAGAGCAAACTTAAAGAGAAATCTTTGATAAGCTTCAGTGATTCAGAATCTGATGATGAAGGTGAAGAGCTGTTAAACTTCGTGGCGTTTATGGCAAGTTCTGACTCAAGCAAGTTTATGAGTGACACGGATTCTGATTGTGATGAGGAATTGAATCCCAAGGATAAATACAGAGTGCTATATGATAGCTGGGTGCAACTAAGTAAGGACAAGCTGAAGCTGGTAAAGGAAAAGCTAACTCTAGAAGCAAAACTTGCTAATGTGAGCACAGAGGATAAGCAGAAACTGAGTGGAATCACTGTTGATGGAAATTCACAGGACTACTATCAAAAGAAACTTGACTGTCTTCAGAAAGAGTGTCACAGGGAAAGAGATAGAACTAAACTTCTGGAAAGAGAGTTGAATGACAAATACAAGCAGATCAGGATGCTCAACAAAGGGTTAGAAAGTCTAGACAAGATCTTGGCAATGGGCAGAACTGATTCTCAACAAAGGGGTTTGGGTTATCAAGGTTATACAGGAAAGATCAAAAAGGAAGAAGGAAGAGTCATCAACTTTGTCAGTGGTGGTTCAACAAGTGAAACTGTGGTGAGACAAAGCTATATTGAACCGAAGAAACAAGTAAAGTCACATGTTGAAATAAAAAGAGAATCTGTTGTGAGAACAAGGATGGTGGGTGTGATTTGCTGCGATCATTGTGGTAAGAGATTTCATATGAGAGAACAGTGTTACAAATTCAAAGAGAAAGTCAGAACGCTGTGGAATTTAGCAAAGTGCTTCATTGAGCCATCGAGATTCTGCACTGTGTGGATTAAGAAGAAAGATCTATATGGTGATATGGAAGCTGAAAGGTACAATCACAAGTTAGAAAGAATGTATGAAGAAGAGGAAATGCATTACGCCAGTTGCTGCAATCAGGTCAACAAAGAAATGCAAGACGAGGCCCGCAAAAAAGATGATTCATTCGGATCAACATGAAAGCCCAACTACATTGCCAGAATTTATATATTGGAAAGAGGTTTGCCTACTTGCTTCTATGGTATAATCCTCTTCCCGCGGAGCCTCCTTTCTTCTCGGTCCGCAGAGACAAAATGTAGGACTGGTGCCAACAGTTAATCACGGAAGAAAGGACTCACTGCGCCAA
>Ga0041059_1000564_pt1 | contig 28542 bp, 26 predicted proteins | sample AraColnosormetaG_FD_56232 | JGI IMG/M metagenome (GOLD analysis project Ga0041059, IMG submission 56232) | Arabidopsis roots microbial communities from North Carolina, USA - Col MF nosort | ecosystem: Host-associated > Plants > Roots > Unclassified | place: USA: North Carolina | collected... | reverse complement strand
AGAAGCTATCGAACCCAATGAGGGACATTAAAGTGCAGAAGCTGGTTCTCAACATCTCCGTTGGTGAGAGTGGAGATCGTCTCACCAGAGCCTCCAAGGTTTCACTTTTTTTTATCTGTTTTGTCTGGTTTTCATATCAACCCTGTGTGTATGCTCGATTTTAATGGAATTAGTTCTTCGATAACTTGGTAGGTGTTGGAACAATTGAGTGGTCAGACTCCTGTTTTCTCCAAGGGTAAGTTATTTTCTAAGTTGTATCAATTCATCGTTCGATCTCTGAGAAAATTTGCTGGAGATAGTTAGTGATCTCGACTAAAACAGGGGCACGATGCTTCTGAAGTTTAGGACGATGAGTTAGTTTTTTTGAAGGTCATTAGTTCTTACTTTTTGGTGTATGATTTTTAATTGTTACTGGCCTGGATCCATAGATAATCGTAGTGAGAATCAGTAGCTCTATCAATTGTTTTGTATCAATTGCTTGGAAGATGATTGTAACTTTGTTTTGGATGAAGAGAGTTTTGACATAAATCTTAACACTTGTTATCTCTTTTGCAGCTCGATACACTGTTCGTTCTTTTGGTATAAGACGTAATGAGAAGATTGCTTGCTATGTGACTGTCAGGGGAGAGAAGGCAATGCAGCTCCTTGAGAGTGGATTGAAAGTTAAAGAATACGAACTCTTGAGAAGGAACTTCAGCGACACTGGTTGCTTTGGTTTTGGTATTCAAGAGCACATTGATTTGGGTATCAAGTAAGTCTCATTCTTTCTAACACATACATAGAACAACTTTAGAGTGGCTTTTGTGTAACCAGTGATCAAACGTACGGGGTTTTTAAATATATATTTGATCTCAGGTATGATCCATCGACTGGAATCTACGGCATGGACTTCTATGTTGTTCTTGAGCGACCAGGTTACCGTGTTGCGCGCCGCAGAAGATGCAAGACTCGTGTTGGAATCCAGCATAGAGTGACGAAAGATGATGCCATGAAATGGTTCCAGGTGAAATATGAAGGAGTCATTCTCAACAAGTCTCAGAACATCACTGGTTAAACAAATGTGTCAAACAAATAGCTATCATCTGTTTTGTTTTTTTTGGGTTCAAATCGTATTTTCTCAGTTTTGTTTTGCTTCTCTGTTCTTCAGACATTTTGATTTTCCTTTATATATTTTGCGTATCTACTACTCCGACAAAAGCTGACTAAAGGTCTAAAACACATTTCCGAATTTTCGATACTCCGACAGGTAATGAACATTCTCTATATCTACATAACTCATCCCCAAACCGTAATTTTGTAAAATAACACTCTTAGTTCAACAATAATCGTTTGTGTTATGACTTATAATCGCATTCTGGTGTTATAGTTAATAACTGCGTTATAGTTTTTCATGAGGTAAAATGCATTTTTACATAAATTTTTAAACGAATCTTTGACTATGCGTCTATATGTTTAATATTTAGAAGACGTGTCAATTATATAATTACCCTGTGTACTTGTACATTATTTAACATAACAACAACTTCAAAAACATTATCCAATCATGTTTCATTGTCAATTCTCAGTTGCATCAGATTCGAGCGAATTATTGATTGGTTCGACATTAATTATCATGATCAGAAGTGACCAAATCAAACATATACATTACATACGTTTTGTGTGTGTAAACACGCGTTACATACATAAACTAATCAGAAAACCTATACAACCAGAAAATACAAGTTTTGGCTCCATTCTGACAGAAGAAGTTGGAGACAATAATGGAGTAATTAAACTAATAATTATGACACAGGCTTTTATAGTTTTATCTATTTATGATTTTACAATTTAATAAAGGACTGGAGGAATCTTGACTTGATCCCACACAGATTTATTATAAGCCATTTCCAGCCCAAATTTCTGTACACATTTATAAAATATTAAAAGTCATTTGTCTCTAGACCCATATATATTTTTTATTTTTTATTTTTACTTTTTATCTCAGATGAATTGCAGTTTTTATCTGGCCAAATTCATCCACAAAACGTCATCAAATGTGACATATTAAGATAGTATCCATTTGTCATGAAAAGGGCCATGTCACTCTCTGGAAACTTTTTGGTTAAGATCTCATAACCTCTTTCTGTTGGATGGTACGGGCTAAAACATTAAAGCAACCGATTTTCTTGCATAAAAGCGATGTGAATCTGTTGTTTTTGTGAGCTTCATGTTTTTAATACTAATACTACAATAGTATTGGACTATTGGTTCCTTCTCATTTTTCGATATAAGATTCATAGCACGTTTTTATTTTTTTGGTATCAAGATTCATTGCACGTTATTTTTTGGACCTCTGATCACTTATTTTTTGGACCAGATTTTTTTTTGTTTGCTAATTCGGTTAAACCCATGTGAACTTGTTGGTAAATAATGAATTACTCAATGTCATTTTATATATTAGGGTTGGTAACCTCTAGCTTCCAATGAAAAGAGAGTTCTCGCGGTATGTAAACTTCTTAAAACGGAGGAGTCAATAAGATCTTGGATGGGGATATATACGAAAAAACTAAGCTTAGCAGAGAATAAGAGAACATTGTACATCAAGTTTTTAAATAACAGAAACTTCTTATGAAAATGACCTTGACATAAGATTCAAATTAAGGTTAATTTTCAATGGAATATAGATTTAGTCCAAAATGGATAAATCGTAAACAATAAGAAGAAAATAAGTAAGCATGATATACAAGAATAATATGTCACGTTCACAAACATGATGCATTTTGGGAAAATTCACTAACCTTAGCCTAAGAACTACTATCATCTTAACCGATGTACAGTTTCACTTAAAAGTTTAAACTAATTCTTTGAACTTTAATCGCATTACAACATCTCTAGTTAGGAGTTCATATAATTAACCAGCTTTAGATCATTAGATGGGTTGCAACTAACTTTATTCCGGAAATTACAAAAATGAGCATAATGTTTTCTTTTTTTTCTTAGATGGACAGCAAAAAAATAAAAAGATCACAGTCTATAGATCAGATGCGGATAATTATAATATAGATTTGCATAATTATGCATGGACTTAATCAAAATGTCCAGCTAATTAAAGAAATAATTTGATTAGCAAACCTCATGGTATTAATAAAATAAAATTCCACGAGAGAAGAGAACCTTTCAAAAAATAAATAAACTAATCCACTACAAAACAACTGGTCATATCTTTATTCAAATAAAATAGCAATGACCGATATAATAACAATATAATACCTTTGATATTTGCCTGCACGTCCCCAAACAAGTAGAGAATAATAATCACATCAAGATTGATTAAAACCCTCTCACTAATCACCTTCTTAATCACCACCCTCTCCGGCTCTCAACAGAACAACAACAAAAAAACAGCTTCCGTTGTCCTGTTCCGGCGAAATCGGACGGTCGAGATCAATCATGCATCGTAGAGCAGCAATTCAAGAATCGGATGACGAAGAAGATGAGACTTACAACGACGTCGTTCCTGAATCTCCTTCTTCTTGTGAAGACTCAAAGATCTCAAAACCAACTCCAAAGAAAAGGTTTGTGAACTTTTTTTTGGCTATTATTACGAATTGTTTTGGAAAACAAGATAAATGATCTGAAAATGTTAATAATTGTTGTGTAGTAGGAGGAACGTAGAGAAGAGAGTTGTCTCAGTTCCGATAGCTGACGTGGAAGGATCTAAGAGCAGAGGCGAAGTATATCCACCGTCCGATTCATGGGCCTGGAGAAAGTACGGACAAAAACCGATCAAAGGCTCGCCTTATCCCAGGTAAACAGACTCTTTTTTTAATTACCGTTGTGTCCTTTTTGTCGTTTTAATCAGCGGCGGCTTAGAAATGAGAAAGCGTAGAGTAGCCTTGACGGTGGTTGGGCTAACGTACGCATCTCGTAGAGTTTTGTTGAATTACGGACGCGTTTGATATCGCGTGGGTACACGCGCCAGCTCCTTAATTCTTGGGGGGAGTTTTTGATGTTGTGAACTTGTAATTAAGGAACAATTAGAGATGGGTCATCACTCACTAATTGAATTTTTCTTTTTAACTAGTACTAGTATTATATTTTTGGATAACCTTGGGGGAAGTGTGAAATATTAAAGTAGCGGTAGATCTTGATTTCTAAGAAAAAGCCACAAAAGGTAATGCGCACAAAAAGGAAAAGTATTTTACATATATATATATCTACGTGATTAACGTGCCAATATTATACCATTATCTAACATTTTATTCATTTGATTTCCTGGGGTTAATTTTAGTTTTTTCTGTATCAAAAACTAACAATTACATCTGTTAAAAAAGTTTGAATTATTTGATCATAAAATGTTATGTTCATAACTTTGATTATATTTTCTAATGTATTTTTGCTAAAAGAGTTTAAAGTTAATCACTTGGAGATGAAAGTTAGTAACTTTAGTGGATCAATCTCTTTTTTCTTCTTTGCAGGGGATATTACAGATGTAGTAGCTCAAAAGGATGTCCGGCGAGGAAGCAGGTGGAGAGAAGCCGTGTGGACCCTTCTAAGCTTATGATTACTTACGCCTGCGACCACAATCACCCTTTCCCTTCCTCCTCCGCTAACACCAAATCCCACCACCGCTCCTCCGTCGTCCTCAAAACCGCAAAGAAAGAGGAAGAATACGAAGAGGAGGAAGAAGAACTAACCGTCACCGCCGCAGAGGAACCACCGGCGGGACTTGATCTAAGCCACGTAGACTCACCGTTGCTATTAGGCGGCTGCTACAGCGAAATCGGAGAGTTCGGGTGGTTCTACGACGCGTCGATCTCATCATCATCTGGTTCTTCGAATTTCCTCGACGTAACTCTAGAGAGAGGTTTTTCAGTAGGCCAAGAGGAAGATGAGTCTTTGTTCGGTGATCTCGGTGATTTACCTGATTGCGCCTCCGTGTTCCGCCGTGGGACTGTTGCGACGGAGGAGCAACATCGAAGATGTGATTTTGGCGCCATTCCTTTCTGTGATAGTTCTAGATGAGTTTGTGTGTGTAGCCAAAACCAAAAGAAAAAAACACAATTTTTTTATTTTCCACTGTAAAGGTGTATCAATGGTGGATTCATTTTTTTAAAAAAGGAAACCCAAATAATAAATTTAATATCATTTGAGAGAATTCAAGTACAATTAAAGATTCTAGCGGCGACGAGGATTACCGAAAAGGAAAGTTTCTTCCATTGCTCTTACCACAGAGAGTAGCTCTAATGTGAAGAGATCATTCGTTGTCATGTCTCCGGTGAGATTTGATCCATTAGCCGGAGGAGAAGAGTCTTGTTTTGTCGGCTTGAGTATGACGAATCTACAGACAGGACATTGTCCTTTGGTCTTTAACCATGGAACTATACATTCCTCGTGAAACATGTGTTTGCAAGGAGTGAGCATCACTGTTTCCTTGGGCTCGAAGTCTTCTAAACACACGGAGCATCTTTTGTCGTCTTCTTCACCTGAGAGATTTTGAGTGTTTCTTGAGCTTTCGCTTCCCGGGTTTTTGTTTCTGTAGTATAAGCTCAGGCTTCTGAGAAGGGTGCTTTTTGGAACTGGGTTATATGTTTCTTTTGTTAGATGTTTGAGGATCTCGTCTTCTTCATTGGTTTGTGATGATGATCTTGAGCTGCTCTCGGGTCTAGTTGATTGGTTGTGAACGGCTTGTCTTAGTGCCTCGAGGTGTTGTCTTCGCAGGTTGTTGCTGTTACGGATTGGAATCTGATGCCGAGTATGTGATGGTGGTACTAAATCTCTGCCAAGAACAATATATAATTTTTCAAGTTCTGAAAGAGGATGTAAAGACTATACTTTTGAAACAAAATCAAAACCAGGAATAATCAGAGGATGATGATTTTTAGTACACGGTTGATGAAATCGATGTTCTTGAGTAAGCGGATATGGGATCATCGATCAAGTGTCTGTTAACTATCTGAAAGAGAATATTAAAACATAAGGAGGCTAAAACATTCCTAGGTGTATATCTATGACAAGACGAAAAGTTGATTTACTGAATTACTCCTAGACCAAGCATTCCGCGAAGAGAAAGCAGGAACTCGCCAACCCGACGATCGTGTATCCGAATCATAACTATAATTGGGTTGATTTGGAACAGAGGAATAGCCATTTCTGTTGTTGTTCATAGCTGAGAAGGAATGGCTTTCTTGTTACATATTAGGGATATGATAAGTTTTTGTATTAATGCAGTTTATATTCCTTTTCTTGCTTTGAGTTATTCTTTCTCCACTTATATGATTCTCTAAAAGCTGATAAATTAAGCAACGAATCTGTCCTAGTATGTGATGCCATGCCTTGTCTCCTGAACAAGTATCATACGCTTCACGAATGCTTTGTCACTTTATTGATCTAACTTGAAATGGATTCACAAAATTCCTTCCCTTCTCATTCTGCTATGCTTAACCCGGCCACCAATAATTATATCCAAAAGTAACTTTACTCGAGAAAGCACAAGAAAGATTCTACATTTGTTTGGTCTTGAAACAGGGGAATTATAATTACTCAAAACAGTAATAATCACAAATCTCTCGAAAAATTTTATATCAAAGCACAATCCAAGATGATACAGTATTTCATCTACATCAAATCCATTTTATTTGAAGAAACATAAGTCTGATGAAGAGAGTAATAACAGCGCGAAGGCGAAAATAGAAACCGAGCAAACACAGAAGGCACAAAGAGAGAGAGAGAGAGAGAGAGAGAGCCCACACCTCAGAAAATAATGTCTGAATCCTTCTCAGCACCACCAACAAGGAAGTTACGAGCAGCGTTTATCGAAATCCCTCTCTGCATAGAGATGTCTTCAAGAACCATTTCCTCAGCAAACTCCTTAGCATTAGCTGCCTGTCGTTCGACTTCCCTCCTCTTGTATCCCTGAATCTTCTTCAACCTGAAGAAATCCTCTCTCTCAAGCTCATCAAGCTCTCCCTTGATGTAACTGATTGTATTCTCCAGCTTTGGTTTCACCACATTCTCCAGAGCGTTGACCCTACGGTTAGTCGTCTTGATTGCTTCATCAAGGGTCAAGAAAGAAGTCTGGAGAGAAGCAAGCTCAACTAGAACTTCAATGGCTTTCACATAAGCAACACGGCAAGCTCGGACCTGTTGACCACCTCTAGCTAAACCGGTCAAGTCATTCTTGGTCTCACCTTCAGAGAAGTGATCAAACTTAGGCAGCTTCACTCCAGCGATATTCTCTGTCCGAGAACGAACCTTCAAAGTAGCTTCTTTAACGTTCTCGAGGACAACATGTTTGACATTGTCACCAGCAACATACTTTACTTCGGTAAGAGCAAAAGACGATGTCTTCATCATATCTCCCATAGACTCCTTAGCTGTAACGATTTTCTTGAGAAGTGCCCTAAACTGAACAGTTAAAGCATCACTCTTTTTCTTGAGGAGAGCATGACCTCTTGTAGCGCCAACAAGACGAGCTTTCATAACCCCGAGCATAGTAACAGTGGGAACCACATTCAAACGCGCGTTTTGGCCAGCCATATTTCAAAACTACAGCAAATGAAAGAGATGGGATTAAACAAGGACACAAACAGACTTACTCTATTGACAGAAGCCAACAACAGAAGATGATTTTTCGATGATGCGAAACAATACTTGCATCATTGAGGAAAGAGATCAACATGGAAATCTCGTAAATTCTGGTTTACTAATTATAATTGAACAAACACGCAAAGATTCTTAAGTTTCACTAGGAAAATCTTAGGCTAATGAACCAAGCACCCAATCATTATCTCGAACGATCCATACAGAGATTCATCAGATTATCCATTTTTTGTTCCCAGATTGAATCAAAGTCTACGAATTTTCTAATTGAATCAAAGTCTACGACTTTAGGATAGATCGTTTCCCAGAAGATGAAATCTAGATCACAGAACACACCTAATCAATTGGACTCAGAATTGAGCAGTCAGGTTATATGGATACACGCCTAAATTTCCCACCAGATTCAATTGTTTCAAACCAAACTAAGAGAAGAAAAGAGTGAGATTTGGGATTGACATACCTGGGCCTCTCAAAAGGTGAATTCTTAACAAGTAAATCACTGAAATTAGATTGGAAGAAGCCAAAGAGAGAAAGAGAGATAGGAAGACAATGAAAATTGATATTAATTCAGAACTGTCGACAGGGGTAAGAAGATCGTATTCGACCTCGTCGCTGTGATCGTGGAGAAGAAAGAAATGGGCTAATTGTGTAATTAACCGTAAATATAAAGGGCTTATTTTTTACAAATAAAATAAATACGTATACAGCTCATCACGTATGGTGGGGCCTACTTTCGTGTCCTAAATCTGAGACCCATCACTTTCGTCTTTAGACGCGGTGAACTATATATCTCACGTTCTTATTTAGTGCTTAGGACAAAAACAAAACTCGGCCAAATACATTTTTTCATTTCCAAGTTTCAGGGATGAAATCTTGTTGTATAGAGTTTCCAAATGGTTGAGGAGAAAATAATCTCTCATTCAACACTATATTGTATGACATTTTTTTAAAAGGATATGATTTGGTGGTTAACTAATTATTCCGAATCAATGTGTGATATATAAAAAATCTTAGAACTAAAGCAATGTGTTATATTAACTAAAGAAGAATAAGAAGATCTTCTTTTAGAACTTTCCTCACAAAAGGCACAATATCTATCAAAAGTTATGTCTTAATTTCCTATACCAACTTAATTATTAGATGGAATTGATTATAGAACCACTATACTTAAGATATGTTTTAAATCATAAATTTTAAAATAACAGACAAACAAATGAAAAACAAATTCAATAGTATGTAGATTATTGAGTGTTTTAACTATAAGGAGAAAGAAAACAACACACATTGTTGAGAAGACCCTTTTGGTTTTCGTCATTATTGCTGCATATATGTTCAATTACCAATCTCATCTTGATTTGTTGTCTACTATCTTCTTACTGTTTCGGTTATATTTAATTTAGATTTGAACTGTTTTTATCACTTTATGATTATTGTTCAACATCATATTCTTAAAAACATGCTATAATACACAAATATTTTTATTTTATTTTGACAACTTATACATACATAGACACACACACATGTATTACTAACTCGAGGTCGGATGGGGTTTACCCAAACTATATTTTATATAAGCATATATATTCTTTATATATATTTGTATATTCGCTTGGCTTTCCGAGTCAAATTTCATATTAGTAGTATAGGAACGAGACTTGACCCAGCTAACGCCTTCTTGATGCATTCGAAATGGAAACTTGACCCAACTGATCCAAATCCGAATCACAGCTTGGTTCTTTCTCTCACTGTCTCGTAATGCCTTATCCCCGCTCCAGTATAGACCTGTGCCAAAAAAAACTTTTGATCTATTCAAAAACTGCATATATCCATTAAAAATTGTATTACTCATGAGCCAAAAAAAGAAGAAGGTTCAAGTCATTAATATATCCAAGAGTGTATGTATCTATGCATAATGTATAATCTCATGAGCAAAAAAGAAAACTTAATTACTCATTGATCTATCAAAAAGTGTCTTTATTAGCCATGAGCCAATGTTATCTAAACAAAGTCACTTATATATTAAAGGTGTATTTTACCTGTTGGGGTCTCATGATCTTTGTGTCAGGATCATCTAAAGACTCACGCCAGTGTGACAAGTATCCAGCGATACGTGATACTGCGGTGAATGATGATGGGATTCCCATTGCCCTGTGTTTTGGCCCATTTCAGTTACCAACAAAAAAGATTCAAATAAAGAAAGAACTCAATGGTTACAACAACTCATTAGTCAGAATTTGTTAGATAACTAATCAATGTCTTACCTATTGATTAATCCAGAGTAGAAATCAACATTTGGGTACAGCTTTCTCTTAACAAAATATTCATCAGAAAGTGCCGCCTTCTCTAGAGCATCTCCTACCTGAAAACATTATTTATACACCAAATATTTTCTTAAACCAAATTCATCATACATATGAAGGATTCAACAAGGAAACGTGAGCAACAAGAATACAGAGTACCTCAACCAGAGGATCCCTTCCAAGAATGGAGAACACTTCATCCGCCAGTTTCTTAACGACTTTTCCTCTGGGATCGTAGTTTTTGTAAATGCGGTGTCCAAAACCCGACAACCTCCTCTTCCTGGAATAAAAAGAGTTAACATTAATGGAATATTGACCATCACATTCTAGGTATACTCTCTAAGAATTGAGTTACTTATTCTTCACGCTTTCAATGAACTCTGGAATATTTTCAACAGTCCCAATCTCTGATAACATGTTAATCGTAGCCTCAACTGCACCACCATGAAGGGGACCATAAATGGCTCCAACACCTCCCGAAACAGCAGTATACACATCACCACCACTACATAAACAGAGGATTTATGTGCTGATTAAAAAGTATCTCATAGCAGACTCAAATGAATCTCTAACCAATGATAAGTAGTACCTAGAGGAAAGGTGCCTAGCAGCAGCAGTAGAGCAGTTCATTTCATGTTCAGCTTGCAGTATGAAGAGGATGTCCAGCACTCGAGCCAAACGAGGATTAGGCTTGTAAGACCTATCTCCCCTGTAATCAATGGAAGATGAGACTAAACAAGTGCACAGTTTTATGGCTACCATCTCCAAATCAAACAAAGAGGGACAATAACGTACATTGATTCCACCATATAGAGGAAATTCTCTGAATAAGAAAGGTTGCTCAAAGGTTGAACAGGAGGCTTGCCTGCCTTCCTCAAATAAGCAGCTGCTGCAATTGTTGGGGCCTGCAGACACGTTATATTATAATTCATAGTCCGGTTATACATTGAGGCACCAAATCACACAGACAGAACAATACCTGTCCAAGAACACGAACAATCTGTTTATCACGAACTTGTTTTGACTTGTAAACACCTAGGCCCTGCACCAAATGGGGATTTCCATGTCGGCGTGGAAATTTTCAGAAGAAAGCAGGATTATAAAAACGTAACTTACCATAAGAGACGGATTTGCATCAGGATAAAAGATGGAAAGTGCACTCATTGCAGTGACAAGAGCTCCTACTGGATGTACATCATTAGGCATGGACTGTATCATATCCTGTGAAAACATTCAGATAAATCATCTCACCTCGAAGATCTAGAGAAAGTTAGGAAAGAGTAGAAGAAACTCACCAATACTCCTTGTGGCACAGCTGAATTCTGAGAAATCGCAAACTCCCAATCAGCTAGCTGTCTTTGAGAAGGCAGATTCCCATAAACTGCATGCAAAAACAAAAAAAGCAGTAGTAAACTAGAGCACTAAGGGAGACAAAATTTTAAAGAAATACCCACACAAAAGCAAGACTATGAGCTATACAAGATGATCAAGATGATCATAATTAAGCAACAACAATGAGCTATACAAGATGATCAAGACTTACTTAGGAGATAAGTAACCTCTGTATAAGTACTTTTCTCAGCCAACTCCTCAACTGGGTATCCCCGATAACGTAGGATTCCCTCATCTCCATCGATGTAAGAAATCGAAGATCGAACAGGAGCCGTGTTTAAGTAACCAGGATCGTATAAGTTAAGCCCCTTGTCATCCTTCCCTGTCGTTATCTTCACACCAAACATGAAAATCCATTTATACACACTCACACAATATACAAAAAACAATCTATTCGTAGTACTAATGGCCACAATGAAGAAATAACTTCAGCATAAAAACTCATTATATATACCTTCTTGAGATCAACGGTTTTAACGGTACCATGCTCTGAGACTGGGACCTGATATTCATTCCCCGTACGCTCATCGACGATCTTCAAATTTCCTTTAAGCGATCCATGCGGTGCAGCGGTTATGTGAGCCGATGTGCACCATGGTTCGATCGCTGGCAACACCTGATTCGGCTCAGATACTGTCAAGTGCGCATTGAGAACGGCTAATCGAGCTCTAGCTCTCTCCGAAATCTCCATTTGTCACCTCAAAAAGATCACAATTCAAGAAAGGGAAGCGAATAAGAAACCAAGTGGCTGTTGTAGTTCAAAGTGATATATAGGCATGCATGGTTTTATAGTGGGGAAATTTGATAATTTCATTACGTAACACTTTTGTCTTAATACTTTTGTGGGTATGATTGGCGTGAATCTACAGTGTCTTCTTTGTCTTCAATCAGAGTTTTGTGGCTTTTAACCAATTTTAAGTATGTGTCTCTGCGACAGTTATGTATTGTTTTGGTTGCTTCTTACTTCTTTCTGTTAATCAGTGTCAGGTACTCCAGGGTTTGTTATTTAACGTCACTTTTCTTTTATATTTGTTCACACTTCTCACAATTGTTCTCATTTGAAATGGAAATATTATTGGCAATAATGCAAAATGATAGGAAACTTTCAGGCAAATTATAAATACCGTACAAAAAAATATGATATGATGTTCAATGAGTGGTTAGCTTATTGTTATCACTTGGAATCTGCATAACATATTCACCCTAAAAATAACATTCAGTTAATCCTAAATGATATGATTTGGTGGTTGACATTTTCCAAACCAATGTGTTAGACATGTCTTCAGAAATTAACATTAACAGGAATAAAAGCGCAATTTATCAAAAGTACATGTCGTTCCCTATAACAAGATTATTATTATTAAATCATAACATTTTAAAATAACAGACAAACAATAAGAATAGGGTTGTATTATTAAGTGTTTAAGAATAAGAGAAAGAAAACAACACATGTTGTTGAGAAGACTCTCTTGTTTTCCCAGAGGTATCCCAATGTTTTCTTCTTTATTGGTGAGTATTAGGATTGAGACTAAAGGGCAGATGATCCAGCTAAACGCCTTCTTGATGCATTCGAAATGGAAACTTGACCAAACTTATCCTTATCCGAATCACTTGATAACGTTCGTTCTCTCACTGGCTCGTAATGCCTCATCCACACTCCAGTATAGGCCTATATGCAGCCACACAATTCAGTTAGCTCAAACTATAAACCTTTTGATCTATCAAACAAGTTATGTATTTTACCTGTTGGGGTCTCATGATCCTAGTGTCAGGATCATCTAACGACTCACGCCAGTGTGACAAGTATCCAGCCATACGCGGGACTGCGAACAGGACTGTGAAGAATTCTGGTGGGAATCCCATTGCCCTGTGTTTTTCCCCCATTTCAATTACCAACACAAGGTTCAGGTAAAGAACTTAATGGTTACAGGGTCTATGTCAGATGAATCAGCAATGTCTTACCTATAGATTAATCCAGAGTAGAAATCAACATTTGGGTACAGCTTTCTCTTAACAAAATATTCATCAGACAGTGCCGCCTTCTCTAGAGCAACTGCTACCTGAAAACATCATCCGTCAAAACAAAATTTAACCCACAGTCATGTTATATAAGAATTTTTTTGACAACCAAATACTAGGAGAGATACGTGAGCACAAGGATCTACAGTACCTCGATGAGAGGATCCCTACCAACAATGGAGAACACTTCATCTGCCAGTTTTTTTATAACTTTTGCTCGGGGGTCATAGTTTTTGTAAACACGATGTCCAAAACCTGACATCTTCCTCTTTCTGAGAACATAGAAAAGGGATATAACATTACCGGCATGACTCACCACAATTCAGAGTACTTGGTGCTTGTAGTTATTAAGCATTGAGTTACCTGTTCTTCACGCCTTCAATGAAATCTGGAATATTTTCAGCAGTCCCAATCTCTGCTAACATCTTAAGCACGGCCTCGTTCGCGCCACCATGAAGTGGACCATAAAGCGCCCCAACAGCTCCAGCACATGCGGTGTACACATCAACACCACTGCAGAAACACAATACTGATTTAAACACTCAAAGAAGTCTAAATGAATATCTCTAATCAGTGATAACTGATAAGTACCTAGAGGCAAGATGCCGAGCAGCAGCAGTAGAGCAGTTCATTTCATGTTCAGCATGCAGTATGAAGAGGATGTCCAGCACTCGAGCCAAACGAGGATTAGGCTTGTAAGACCTATTGCCCCTGTAATCAATTGAAGATTAAAGAATGTATCCTGTGTTACAGACACGTTTGAAGCTTGAAACAGATTTAAACTGACTAAAGAAACACAGTTTTTCTGACTACCCTTTTAAAATGCAAGTGTTAAATCAAATAAAGACAGAAGAAAGAGGGGAAAGTACATTGAATCCAGCATATAGAGGAAATTCTCTGAATAAGAAAGGTTGGCCGAAGGAAGAACAGGAGGCCTGCCTGCCGTCCTCAAATAAGCAGCTGCTGCAATTGTTGGTGCCTGCAAACACGTTGTAAACCCTTTTTCTAGTCCCGCAACTTATACACAGATACGTTAAGGAAACAAATCATCAACAGATAGAACAATACCTTTCCGAGAATGCGAACAATCTGTTTATCACGAACTTGTTTTGACTTGTAAATGTCTTGGCCCTGCACCCAATGAAAGAAAATCGAGTTGGCATAGCCATTTTCAGAAAAAGGCATCTTGACAGTACGAAAAGAACAGGATTTCAAAACTTACACTAAGAGCAGGATTTGCATCAGGGTGAAAGATAGAAAGTGCACTCATGGCACTCACAAGAACTCCCATTGGGTGTGCATCATGAGGCATGGACTGTATGATATCCTGCAAAAACATTCAGAAATCGTCTCAGATCAAAAATCCATAGAAAATTCTTTTACTAAGCATATACACATAACTATATTCACAACGGCGAGTAAGACATAAGGTACTAATACTAGAAAGAGATCCAGTATCCTTAATAGACATGGTTTACAAGCAAGACAAACAACTTGTACACTTGACAAGAAATCATTTTCAAAATCCCTCTTTGGTTTGGATTTGCATTCTGATACAAAGTTTGGAATTTGCACTAGTATGAAAATCCAAATAACGAAAGAGTAGAAATTTCACCAATACTCCTTGTGGCACAGCTGAATGCTGAGAAACAGTGAACTCCCAATCAGCTAGCTGACTTTGAGAAGGCAGATTTCCATACACTGGAGACAAAAAAAGGGGAATTTTAACACGACACTAAGAGAGACACAATTTTCAAGACATTTTCTTTTCCACAAGTAGACGCCACAAAAGTAAAATAAGCAACAACAACAACAAGAATAAGCAACGAGATTGATAAAGACTTACTGAGGAGATAAGCAACCTCAATAAAAGTACTGCTCTCAGCCAACTCTTCAATTGGGTATCCCCGATAACGTAAGATTCCTTCATCTCCGTCGATGTAACAAATCGAAGATCGAACCGGAGCCGTGTTCAAGTAACCAGGATCGTACAACTTCAGCCCCTTATCATCCTTCCCCGTCGTTATCTGCACACCAAACATGCAAATCCATCAAATTCCTTATCATATTCAGGGAAAATTAGGTGAGACGAATCAAAATTCAGATAAAACTAACTCGATTCCACAATTCTGTTCAGGATTACAAATCCGTTACATACCTTCTTGAGATCAACGGCTTTAACGGTACCATGCTCTGAGACAGGGACCTGATATTTCTTCCCCGTACGCTCATCGACGATCGTCAAGTTTCCTTTGAGTGATCCATGAGGTGCAGCGGTAATGTGAGCCGATGTACACCATGGCGCGATCGCCGGCAACACCTGTTCCAATCCGACGGTATCAGACACCGCCAAATGCGCGGTGAGAACGGCTAATCTAGCTTTCACTCTCTGCGAAATCTCCATTTCTTCCTCTCAAAAAATTTTAAAAAAAATATCTGAATTCAATTTCAAAGGAAGGAAGCGAAGAAGAAGAAGAAGAAACAATCTTGCGGTAAGTGACTTGGCTTTTGTATCCTGCATTTGCTAATTTTGGTAGTAGCTGATATTTTTATTCTCTGCGGGTAAGTGTATTGAAAATCGGATCCATTGTTTATCCAAAGCTCGACGGTGATAAGATTATTCAGCTTAGATCAACGGATAGAATTGTTCGTCAAAAACTAATATGGAAAGTCTAAAGAGGCTTATCTGTCAAGTTTATCAAAGGATTAAGACTTTCGTTTCTGAAATCCACCCGGGCAAGGGCAGTGAAGACTACGCGCTCAATGAGAATGACAGGTGGAAGAACACGAGCGAGTGTCTTTCAGACGCTATGTAGATCGAGTAGAAGTCGATTGGCGTCCTCGGATTGCTAAATAACTATCTGGTTTTCGATAATGGGCCAACTCATTGGTCTCACATTGAGAAATTTAATTTCCCTAAGTGTATTGATCGGCCCATTAGCTCTTTACGCCTGGGCTGATGACAATAGTAATAAGAACAAGGGAAATGGTCCAATATCTTTGCAGTTAAAATTTATGAACATATGGAAATTTTATATTTGTAGCACAAAGATTCACCAGTAAGAGGCTGGTAATACACTGCATTGGGTCACAACGGGCCGGTCCATTAAACCCAATTAACTCTTATGTATGAGAAGGAACTTAAAACCCCATTCAGTTTTTGATGGACTTGTGAACGCTGCTACTAAACCAAGGTCACTTCTCAGTTCTCACAACACATATGTTATGTTTGCAAATTAAATGCAGTTTTATAATTTTTAGTATTTAACTGACTATCCCAAATTATTTTCAAAATATCTTTGAAATTTAAAAAGTGATTCAATTATGAAACCTCCACTCACACTTTTGTACCATCCTTTGCTTTTGCACTAATCAAATTTATTTGTTTGTTCAGTTAAATTGTTCAAAAAAGGAGAAAGTTATGTCCAACAAAAAAGAGAGAAAAAAATGCAATTAGCCTTTTAATAAAAAAAGGAGTAGTAATTACAAAAAAAAATGAAGTACTGTAGATTATGATGAGTAGGGAGGAGGAAAACGAGTATGATACTTCACCCGCATTAAGAGGCAAACCCTTAAAGCCTGCTGATTGGTTGGGACTTTTTTTTCTACTTTTCTTTTTCTTTTCTGTTGCTGCCGTTACAGTTCCATTTACAGCTCATATTGCTTGCGGCAGAAAATTCTCACCAAGTCCTCTGTTGAACATGACGATTAAGCCTAAATCGCCGGCGAGATTCAAGCTAGGTAGGCAGTCTTCGCTTGCGCCGGAATCAAGAACCCCGATTGATACGTTAACGGAAGATGAGGACGACGACTTGGCTGCGGCGGCTACAGCTGGGATCGGGGATCCGACGATTCGTTTAATGTATTTAGCCAACGAAGGTGATATCGATGGCATCAATAAGATGCTTGATTCGGGTACTAATGTTGATTACCGTGACATCGATGCCCGTACTGCTCTTCACGTCGCCGCTTGTCAAGGACGAACCGATGTCGTTGAGCTGCTGCTTAGCCGTGGTGCTAAGGTTGATACGAAGGACCGATGGGGTAGTACGGTATGAATTCGAACTTTCTCTGGGCTGAATTTTGTTTGCTTTGCCTGACTTGACTTCTCGTAGACTCTTTAGTTCGTTTTGTGTTCGACGAATTGCCGCACAAATCATATGTTTTACTGGAGCACTTAGATTTAGCAAACTCGGTTGCAATAACAGTGATGGTTAACAATTTGTGATTGATCTTACCAGCCTCTTGCAGATGCAGTGTATTACAAAAATCATGATGTGATTAAACTTTTGGAGAAACATGGTGCTAAGCCTACGGTATGTGTTTATCCCTCATAGTTGCATTGATGGATGTTTTAGTTTCTGAATGTTTGGATTGATTTCTTTAATAATCGTTTCTGATTTTAGATTGCTCCTATGCATGTCCTAACTGATAAAGAAGTTCCAGAGTACGAGATTCATCCTACAGAGCTTGATTTTTCCAACTCTGTCAAAATTTCAAAGGTAAGTAGTTCCCTTGCCCAAATTTATTTGTTGCTGTTTTCACTTGCTTTTATTTGCTGTTCACAGTTGTAATTACTGTCTGTCTGCTTTACAGGGTACCTTTAACAAGGCTTCATGGCGTGGAATTGACGTGGCTGTTAAAACCTTTGGAGAGGAAATGTTCACTGATGAAGACAAAGTGTGAGTCTACATCCATTGATTTCTTTGTATTATTGTATTAATCATGCTCTAAAGGTTTTCATATCCTTCTGGTATCCAGGAATGCATTTAGGGACGAACTTGCACTGCTTCAAAAGATACGCCATCCGAATGTTGTTCAGTTTCTAGGGGCAGTTACTCAGAGTACCCCCATGATGATTGTCACCGAGTATTTACCAAAGGTCCTAATCTTTCTCAATCTGAATAACCACATTCAGAGGATGTATGACCTCTCCAGGTTTACAAATTATCATCTTAGATTCAAGATCCATCATGAACACTAGCAGTTGGAATCCTATAAACATTCTGGTAATACTTGGTTGAGTAGATCTTAAGAAGCTTACAAAATAAACTGACAACGTTTTGAGCTAGTCCTTTGTTTACCTCGACAGTTAGTTAGATATGACATGAAGAATGGCTTTGATATTTAATTGTTGTTTAAGATGTTTAGATCTTAACCTCTGCAAACTGCTGTGTTTCATATTTCACTGCATAAAATCTATGCTTCTAATTATTAAGTGTTTATTTCTAGGGAGATCTTCGACAATATCTAGACAGGAAAGGACCTCTAATGCCAGCACACGCAGTGAAGTTCGCCCTTGAAATTGCTAGGTTAAGTGGCTATTTCCTGTACTTTTATATTTTCCTCATAGTCATGCAGGTTCATATTATTGCATTACCGGTGGCAATGATACATGAATTCTGATCGTATGGCTTCTGATTATCTCTATGGTATCCTTTCATATATATATGCAGGGGAATGAATTATTTGCACGAACATAAACCTGAAGCAATAATCCATTGCGACCTAGAACCTCCGTATGTATTCCTCTTGACTGTATCCGTATAATTTATTTCATTACACAATTTTTCTATTGTACTATGTTTCATATATCCAAAAGGTTCTCATTTGTTCGAGTAAGAGAACAGAAACATACTGCGGGATGATTCGGGACATCTGAAAGTTGCAGACTTTGGAGTCAGCAAGCTGCTGGTAGTTAAGAAGACAGTTAAAAAAGACAGACCTGTTGTTACATGCTTGGACAGTTCATGTAAGTTTCTTTAATCTGACGATCTTAAAAATTCCTCTGTGAAGTTGTGTATGTTCTTGTCTTGAGCTAGCTTAGAGCTGTTAGCTTTAATGTTTTATTGTCTAAAGCTAAACTACAACCAATCTAATGGTTATTTTGGAAGGGTCTATGCTGATGTTACTCTCTTTTTTCGTTCTGGCTAAGCAGGGCGATATATGGCTCCAGAGGTTTATAGGAATGAAGAGTATGATACAAAAGTAGATGTATTCTCTTTCGCTTTAATCTTACAAGAGGTAAAGTAATCGAGAGAGCTATTAAGTTTTTCTATTCATAGAGTAAAAATCCTCCGGCTTAAACAATTTATAAACAGAATGTTGTTTTGTGGGTTAACAGAATGTTGTTTTGTGGGTTAACAAAACCTAACAGATGATAGAAGGTTGTGAACCATTTCATGAGATAGAAGACCGCGAAGTTCCTAAAGCATATATTGAAGATGAACGTCCACCATTCAATGCTCCAACAAAATCATATCCTTTCGGGTTACAAGAGTAAGTTTGTCGAAAAAGTGTCCTGTTTTTGAAACCAACATTCGTTCATGGCTCCTCTCTGAAAGTCTTAAAATCTCTATCTATTTGCCAGGCTAATCCAGGATTGTTGGGACAAAGAAGCATCAAAAAGACCAACATTTAGAGTAATCATCTCTACTTTGGAGTTGATAAGTGATCGAATTGCACGCAAAAGGAGCTGGAAGGTTGTTATTCATTCGCTATCTCTCCCTTACATACACACACACACGCGCGCTCTCTTTAGTATTTTAAGTATCTGAGACTGTTTGATGGTAATTACTACACAGGTGATGCTAGGAAGATGCCTTCCAAGATTCAGATTGTTTACAAAGCGAGATTATGTGAATCCCGGTGGTAGTAACCGCTCATCAGGCTCATTCAACAGATGAGTGACTGCAAAGAGCTTTGGGTTTGTTTTTCTTTAATTGCCTTAAAAGGATGAAAAAATGTCAAATACTTTTTAGGTCTTTTGTATTTATATATGACATCATGACTGTTTTTCTTAACCAGAATGAACACGGTGGTGTGTATTATTTTTTACGCAGTGGCGAAGTAAAATAATGAGATCTCTGAGCTAATTCTCGAGTTATTTAGTGTAATTAGTATCTGAATAAGTTGAAGACGTTAAATTACTATATTTAAATCCTTTTTTTTTGTTGCGTGAAAAAAAGAATAGGAAGACCTCGAGCCAATAAAAAGGGTATACAGTAGGGCGATAAAAAGTGTAAAAGAGTGTCTTGTAGAAAATAAGATGAGGTCAAATCGAGTCGTCCTTTTTTTGGTATCAGTAGAGTACTTTCAGTCTTACGTCAAATCGAATCAGTAGATTTTGACTTTTTGAGTAATGTAGATACTAGTACTAAGCTCTGACCATTTAAATTATTTACAGATAGACTAGAACGTCGTAGTTGTTGGGGTTAGTTGAAGAAGGCAAGCGCGTGTGGCCTAATGGTTAAGAAATTAAGCCCCCTCTCCTCTTTCGCTTTCAGTTCCATCAAAAAGCTGTAAAATAATAAATACGGAAGTAAAAGCGCAATAAGATAGAGAGATTCTCCGAGCGGGAAAACTCTTGAAACCTCTTTTTCTCATCTCTCTATCTACACTTTATCTTTCATCTCCTTCATCGTTCTCTTCTCAAGATATCGATTCCTTCAACTTTGTCTGATCCATGGAGGTTGATTACGGTGGATTTTCTATCAGGTGATTTGGTCACATTTCTTTATAATATCTTTGATTTTTGTTTATAATGTGCTGCATTGGCGAGTTTTGAATTTTTTGATTTGGCGAAATCGCAGAGAGTACACGGAGAAGGTAAGGAGTGATAATGAACGAAAATGCTGGCCGTTCGCCGGAGATCTTATTCAGTCTTTTCTTCCTCCCATTACTGTCTCCAAGTTCCGGTGGTGGTCGCATGAGCTTGCTTCTCTGCTTACGAAATCTCCGGTCTCTGTTGATGATTCTGATCCGTCCTTTCGTCGGAAGGCCAAAGCAAAGACTAGACAGTGTAAAAAGCGCTCCATCGTCGAAATTTGTGCGACGGCGCCGAAGATCCAGTTAGCAGAAGATTATGTGGTGCACAAGAAGAAGATCAAAACCACGAAATCCAAAGATTCCGGTGATCGGGAATTCACTAACAAGGTTCTTATACAAATAACTTTTAAATCTATGAAACTTATTATAGATGATGTCAAATCTCTGGAGACGTTTGTGTAGGATTAAACTCGATAGTCAATACTTAAGGAGAGCAAATTATAAAATCTTCTTATGTTGCAATTTTCTAAATCAATTGGTGCTTCTCTATGTTCCATTGGCTTTGCATTAGTTCATTAGTATGTTATGTGAAGCATCCGTGTATACTAACACTAGTGAATCGGTGTCATTGTATCTTCAGGTTAACCAATGCAAAGAACAAAAAGTGGATGATATTGGAAAATGCAGTCTTGGAATTAAAGAAAGCTCTGGTGTTATGTCTCTTAGTAGCAAGAAGGCTGGATTAGTCAGTAAAGATCATGATTCTGAGTTTCAGATTCCTGCAATTTTCAAGGCAAAACGGAAAGTATGCTTTGCGAGGAGTCCTGATAAGTCAAAAACTCATGTGAGGTTCTCTGATCAAAGTGGGAATCTTTCTCAGCTGGAGAAAAGTACCGTCTCTTTACAACTCTGCTGTTTGGAAATGAATAGGTTGAGTCTCTCTGAAAATCTTTCTCAGAGGAAGAATCAGTCATCTGTAAATGACAAGCAACTGAAGGTTATGTCGACTGATCAGACTAGTACAGTTATGCATTTGGAAACAAGGCAACAATACAAGTTTCAGCCTGCGGTTTCAAAATCTCACTTGTCTTGTTTCCTTGGACCACATCTTAGTTCACAGGAAAGAGTAACGGATGCATTGGATTTGGAGAGAAAGGAATATGTGGCTCAAGCTATTCAATCGTTTATCTCTACTTCGAGTGAGACTCCGTACAGAGCTTGTCCTTCTTTTTCTCAACCTGTGTCAGCTGATATGCACCGCGGGACATTGCTGTACCAATCACCTTTTGATCCACTTCCTACCGAATGGATGCAAAAATCAGTTTTAAATAGACAAAGGCATGTGGGAGAGGCGATCTTAGGGTTCCCTCTAGATCTACAGGGTGACCTAGTTGATGCGAATGGAGAGACTTGTAGAAGTTTTGATCGGTCAGGTTTATGTACTAGTTTCTCTAAATCTGCATCTACAGGTAATGATCTTTTACTTGGAAATTTAGTGGAATTTTCCAGTGAAAAGAAGCATTTAATTGAGGCAGCACTTGCCAAAGACAATGCACCGCTTAATGAGAAACGCCACAAGTACTTTCCTGCTAGGTTAGGCCTTGATGAGACCTTCACAGAGAAAGCATATTTAACAAACACTAATGATGGAGAGTGCGGCTACACACCGGTTTCTGAAGTCAATCCGAGGAGCCACGCAATCAATATGTCAAAGCGTAATGGTGTCAAACAGAACCTAAATAGCGGAAAGGTGATTTTAAAGCGTGATGATTTGTGTTTACAAAACACTCAAGCAACAATGCGGCTGATGGGTAAGGATGTTTCTGTCAGCACAAGTTACTCAGGTATGATTAGAACGGGTGAGAGGATCATAGGACCGGATGCTTCTATAGATTATTCCTCTCTGGGGACCTATACTCATCAAAGCTGGGTATGTCAAAGGACAACTCTTGAAGTTTCAGAGAATCATTCAACCACAATATTGGATAAGAATTGGAACAAAGCTCTGCTACGTGATACTTCAAAAGATCCCTTTCCTTTGTTTTGTGAACCACTTGTCAGCTTGGCTTCTCAATCCAGAGCATATGCTGTTCCTGATTCAGAATTTCCTTCCACAATCCTGAATCCATGTTGCTCGCTCGCGTCTTTTCCTTTGTCTGAGAAGAATCTCAACTTCCATGGGTCTGGTTTAGGGCCACCAAACAGTTTCACACTCAGCCAGCAACAACTACCTTTTCCATATGATTATAACAATGTTGATATTGGTCTCCTACCTGATGCTAGAAAACGATCTTTCGGATTGCCTTTATCGAGTACAAATTCTGCTAGACGGTCACAGACTCCTTGGGCTCAAAGTTCATCTGAGAACTCTTGTTCTGAATTGTCTTTCGTCAACCCCAGCGAGCAACTAACGTCCTTCTATGGGTCAAGGTTATCTTCGTCCATAAACGTTGGAACTACAAATAAGCGGGTAGCACCCGTAGAGGAGTATCCAATGAAGAACCATAAAGTCCCCAAGTTGCTGCCAATGCAAGGTGGCTTAAATTATGTTAAAGAATTTCTTTGCAGGCCAGCAAATTAGGAAATCACTAATCTAGGAGTCTAAGGGTATATAGCCTTGTATTGTTTGAACCATCCCTTGTGTGTTTTATGAATTATTTGGTGTTAGTGCCTTACTCGGAATGAATTGTTGTACATGATTGCCTTGTTTAAGTCGTACAACACCAAAAGCTTCTAGATCCGTATAAGCATGCGAGTCCCCTCTAGAAATTCTGCGTTTGTTCTGTATACTACTATGATTCTATCTGGAATATCTGGATCATCTAGCTAGCAATTAAAGAACATAAATCGGCATCAAGATAAATTTGTTCTTAGTGTCATGTATCAATTTGGAATCCATAAACATTCTTATATGCACGTTATTCAAGATCACCAGGAAGAATCTTGAGTGAGATAGTAAAATAAAGAATATACTCCAACAGACCCAAAACAAAAAAGGATCAAACTGATGCAAAGAAGATCTGATTCTCATTTGGTCTTTTGTTTTTGGGTTTTATCCTCATTTGGTCTTTCTTCACAAATCCTTACTTATGTGTCTCATTTTTTTCATTTCTGTGTTTTTATCTAAAACACTTTTAAAGAAGTTTTTGAAAGAAGTACTTATATGTGACTTTTTTATTAAAAAAAATAAGGTTTCTCAATTTTTCCCTATCAAAAGAATTGGAATCTCTAGATTTTAGATAAAACTTATTATGCATATATAAAAAAAAATTAAAAAAACAACGCATTTAGACTTTGCAGTAGTCGAGATGCATACAAAATTAACCAGAAGTTGTATTCAGCAGTGGTCAATTTTTTTATAAAAAAAGAAATTGCCAATGATTAAACTGAGAGCTTGTTACCCGTTAGAGTACTTCTAAATGGCTTTAAACTTGCATCTAACAGAAATTAAACTAGAGATATTATTAGCTGGTGAAAATAACCATAATTTTTTCCCGCAAAGATGAAACAAAACATAAGTCCTTCCAAATGTTTGAAATGACTTGGCACAATTTAAGATAAGTTTTGACTTTTGACTAAATGATTAATAGTAAATGCAATTACTAATTACAACGAAAGACAGGGAGGTATGGAACAAAGAGAGTTTCCATTTGTAAACGAATAGTTAATGTGAACTGTGACAAGGGTTGTGGATGATTATGACTATTCGTATGATTAGTCACCATTCCTTAATTTCTTGTTCCCTCAATTAAGTTGTCTTCTCATCATTTTTTTTTAAAATATTCATCCTGAATATAACCAACAAACAAAAGGTTCGAGTATCTATAAATTCCGCAATGCAATCTAAATTGGACTACTAGTGAGATCTGCAACAGTGAAAAGAGAAAACAAAATGGACTTGAAGAGGTTTTGACAATGCCAGAGATAATGCTTATTCCCTAATATGTTGCCAGCCAAGTGTCAAATTGGCTTTTTAAATATGGATTTCTGTATCAGTGGTCATATTTGTGGATCCAACGTATTCATCATCAAGTTCTCAAGTTTGCTTTCAGTGCAATTCTAATTCACACGTTTAACTTTAACATGCATGTCATTATTATTACTTCTTCACTAAGACACAATACGGCAAACCTTTCAGATTATATTATCTCCATAAATGAAATAATTAACCTCATAATCAAGATTCAATGTTTCTAAATATATATGGACAAAATTTACACGGAAGATTAGATACGTATATTAGTAGATTTAGTCTTTCGTTTGTGCGATAAGATTAACCACCTCATAGATAGTAATATCATTGTCAAATTCCTCTCGGTTTAGTCGCTAAATTGTATCTTTTTTAAGCCTAAAAGTAGTGTATTCGCATATGACTTCTCGTCCTAACTTTTTTTTTAATTAACAAAAAAATCGAAAAGAAAATAATCTGTTAAATATTTTTTAAGTACTCCATTAAGTTTAGTTTCTATTTAAAAAATGCTTGAAATTTGACAGTTATGTTCAACAATTTTGAATCATGAGCGATGTCTAGATACTCAGAATTTAATCAAGATGTCTTATCAAATTTGTTGTCACTCGAGGACCCACGCAAAAGAAAAGACTAATATGATTTTTATTTGGTCTGGATATTTTTGTAGAGGATGAAACTAAGAGAGTGAAAGATTCGAAATCCACAATGTTCAAGAGAGCTCAAAGCACAAAGAAAAATGAAGATGAAGGACTAAAGAACAATAAGCAACTACTTATACCCTATTTCCCATAAAGGATTCAGGTACTAGGAGAAGTTGAGGCAAGTTTCACATGCAAGTCCCTGTCATCATATATCCATATTATACCACACCTACGTCTCTATGTGTATTTCTTGGCATCGACTTTCTCATGAATGATTCAAATTTTCATTTATTTTTACAATTTAATTCACCTAAGATTATTATGCATTTCTCATCATTGGTACATTTTCTGTATAGCGTATTTACATATATGAAATAAATTAAATATGTCCTCACGTTGCAAGTAGTTAATGAATGTCCCCACGCAAAAAAAAAATCCCTCCAAATATGTCCACCTTTTCTTTTTAATTCCAAAATTACCATAAACTTTTGGTTTACAAAAGATTTCTAGAAATTGAGGAAGATATCCTAAATGATTCATGAATCCTTCAATAATCTGAAGTTTGCGATATTTTCCGATTTTCTTCAAGAGTTGCGATATTTGTAATTTGGTGACCTTAAAACTTTTTTTGATAAAGAGTAAAACGTTTTTTCTTAAAAGTAAAACTTGATTTTATGTTTTAGGGTTCTAGCTCAACTTTGTATTATATTTCTTGCAAAAAGAGTTCGTTAACTGCATTCTTCAACACTATAAAGTGATTATCAAAAACATCTTCATGAACATTAAGAAAAACAATATTTGGTTTCGGTTAGAGCTTGGTTTTGCTTGGCTTGATTCACATACCCATTCTAGACTTTGGCATAAATTTGATACGATAGAGAGCATCTAATGGTAATGCAGAAGGGTAAAAAAGGAAGAGAGAAAAGGTGAGAAAGATTACCAAAAATAAGGAGTTTCCAAAAGATGGTTCTGATGAGAAACAGAGCCCATCCCTCTCCTTTTCCCCTTCCCATGAAAGAAATCGGATGGTCCTCCTTCAATGTCCTCCACCTACTCTTCTCTTCTTTCTTTTTTTCTTTCTTATTATTAACCATTTAATTAATTTCCCCTTCAATTTCAGTTTCTAGTTCTGTAAAAAGAAAATACACATCTCACTTATAGATATCCATATCTATTTATATGCATGTATAGAGAATAAAAAAGTGTGAGTTTCTAGGTATGTTGAGTATGTGCTGTTTGGACAATTGTTAGATGATCTGTCCATTTTTTTCTTTTTTCTTCTGTGTATAAATATATTTGAGCACAAAGAAAAACTAATAACCTTCTGTTTTCAGCAAGTAGGGTCTTATAACCTTCAAAGAAATATTCCTTCAATTGAAAACCCATAAACCAAAATAGATATTACAAAAGGAAAGAGAGATATTTTCAAGAACAACATAATTAGAAAAGCAGAAGCAGCAGTTAAGTGGTACTGAGATAAATGATATAGTTTCTCTTCAAGAACAGTTTCTCATTACCCACCTTCTCCTTTTTGCTGATCTATCGTAATCTTGAGAACTCAGGTAAGGTTGTGAATATTATGCACCATTCATTAACCCTAAAAATAAGAGATTTAAAATAAATGTTTCTTCTTTCTCTGATTCTTGTGTAACCAATTCATGGGTTTGATATGTTTCTTGGTTATTGCTTATCAACAAAGAGATTTGATCATTATAAAGTAGATTAATAACTCTTAAACACACAAAGTTTCTTTATTTTTTAGTTACATCCCTAATTCTAGACCAGAACATGGATTTGATCTATTTCTTGGTTATGTATTCTTGATCAGGAAAAGGGATTTGATCATCAAGATTAGCCTTCTCTCTCTCTCTCTAGATATCTTTCTTGAATTTAGAAATCTTTATTTAATTATTTGGTGATGTCATATATAGGATCAATGGAGGAAGGTGGGAGTAGTCACGACGCAGAGAGTAGCAAGAAACTAGGGAGAGGGAAAATAGAGATAAAGAGGATAGAGAACACAACAAATCGTCAAGTTACTTTCTGCAAACGACGCAATGGTCTTCTCAAGAAAGCTTATGAACTCTCTGTCTTGTGTGATGCCGAAGTTGCCCTCGTCATCTTCTCCACTCGTGGCCGTCTCTATGAGTACGCCAACAACAGGTACGCTTCTCCTACTCTATTTCTTGATCTTGTTTTCTTAATTTTAACTAAACAAGATCCTAGTTCAAATGATAACAAAGTGGGGATTGAGAGCCAAGATTAGGGTTTGGTTAATTTAGAAAACCAGATTTCACTTGTTGATACATTTAATATCTCTCTAGCTAGATTTAGTACTCTCTCCTCTATATATGTGTGGGTGTGTGTGTAAGTGTGTATATGTATGCAAATGCAAGAAGAAGAAGAAAAAGTTATCTTGTCTTCTCAAATTCTGATCAGCTTTGACCTTAGTTTCACTCTTTTTTCTGCAAATCATTTGAACCTGATGCATGTCAGTTTCTACAATACACTTTTAATTTTGACGGCCCATCAAATTTCCTAGGGTTTACTTCAGTGAAAAAAATTGGGTTCTTGACACGATTTAGCATATATATATAAAAATAGGGGATGATCAAGACTTATGTAACCTCTGTCTGGTGAAACTAGGGACAAAGTCTACTGATGAGTTGTCACTAGGGATCCATTTGATCATTTAATCCCAACAAAAATGAAACAAAATTTTGAGAATTTATATGCTGAAGTTTTTCAACCCTCTTTTTTAAATAACTTTATATTATGTAGATTTGTATTTAGGGTAATTTGTCCAACTAGAAGTCCTAAAAATCAATAAACACACGGATGACTTTGTCTAACATTGTTATCAGTCATCAAATGTAAAATTGTACAAATAATGAAATTAAAGATTTAGTCTCTTTTATTTTTTTTGTTTAGGGTGTATATATATATATATATGTATATTTGTTGCATTGATATATCAATGAGAGGGAGAGAACTCAGAGAAGTGTCGGAAATTAAAATGGTACGAGCCAATTGGAATCTCTGGCATTCTGAGCTTCATTTATTTGTTATTAGAAAAAAAAAAAAAAAAAAA